>Ga0155175_122_pt3 | contig 208455 bp, 215 predicted proteins | sample RifCSPhighO2_01_FD_106143 | JGI IMG/M metagenome (GOLD analysis project Ga0155175, IMG submission 106143) | Sphingopyxis sp. RIFCSPHIGHO2_01_FULL_65_24 | reverse complement strand
TCGAGACACGCCCGGCCCGTGCTTGCCTTCACGTGTCTCGACTTCGCTCGACACGAACGGGGAGAGGGGTTCAGGCCCCGGCCAAGGCCTTGTCCACCGCCGCCGTCGCCAGCGCCAGTTCCTCGTCATAGGGAATCGTCGCGTCGATATCGACGATCGGGGCGCCATTGAAAGTCAGCAGCGGCACCGTCTCGACCTTGCGCGTGATCAGCGCGCGGTCGTGGTCGGGCTTGCGCGCCATCACCGTGTCGACGTCGACGTGGAGGCGGATGACAAGCGTCGGTTGATACGCCGCCATCTCGGCATAGAGCGCGCGCTCCTCGGCCTGCATCGCGGCGAGGCTCGTGCTGGTCGCTATCCCGGCGAGGATCGGGCCGTCGTGGAGGCCGGGGACCTCAAGCTGCGGATAGCGATCGGTGACGATGACCTTGCCGGCGCGGCGCTGTTCGAGCAGCGCGTCGAACTTGGCGCGGCGCTTCTTCGACTTGTTCAGCGCATAGCGGGCCGCGAGATATCCCGGGATCGGCGCGCCGGGTTCGCGCAGCCGGTCGGCGATGCCGTCGAGGAAGCGGTGCAGCGGCGGGCCGATGATCGGCCAGCGCCCGATACGCCGGCCCTGTTCGCCCGAGCCGAGGCCGAGATAGCCCGACTCGGCGGCGCGGGTGTGCTGGATATGCGCGAGCAGGTCGGCCGACAGCGTCGATTTGCCCGACCCGTCACTGCCGACGACGGCGATCAGAGGAGCTAATCGCTCCTCGGGCGCGATCAGGGGAGCGAGATCGCTCCCCATTTGCTCAGCTCAATTCCTTGAAGAACCCGATCATCTTGAGCCCGCCGAGGATGAAGCGCACGACGACGAGCGCGCCGAAGGCATAGACCCAGTTCCACTGCGCCGGCGTCAGCGCGTCGAAGTTGAAGTCCATCCGGGCGAACCAGGTGAGGAACACCGTGGTCGCGAGTAGGAACAGCTTATTCTGTTCGCGCCAGATCATCCGCTTCCACCAGAAGGGATATTTGGGCTTCACCCAGCCGTGAAAGCGCGGAAGCAGCGCCGGTACGTCCTTGGCCCATTCGGCATGCGCCGCGCCGAATTTCTCGCGCAGATATTCTTCCTCATAGATCGAGATGCGCTCGTAGATGAGGATTGCGAGCAGGAAGACGATCGCGCCGAACACCCAGCTGCCCGACAGCATCGCGAGGCCGGTAAAATTGAGGATGCGCCCGACATAGAGCGGGTTGCGGACGAGGCTGTAGGGGCCGGTGGTGTTGAGCTCGCTGGCTTCGGCGGCGACCTTGGCGCGGCCCGAGGTGCCGAGCGCGGCCCAGCCGCTGGTGAAGATCCGCACGATCGCGCCAGTGCTGGCGACGGCGAGCGAGACCCAGAACCAGGCGCAATCGCCGAAGGCGGTCTGGAACGGACCCCAGTCCTTGCTGCACCAGGCGGTCAGCACCGAAATGGCGATGGTGATGTAGATATAGGTGCCGCGAATGAAAAAGAGGCGCTTGCCGCTGCGCGCGAGTTCTTGCTGGTACATGTAGGTTCGCCCGTTGGCCGCAATGCGGCGTCAGAATAAGGTGGGACGTCTCTAGCGATTTTTGCGGCCAAAATAAGACCGAATATTTCAGAAGGGCTGTGTCGATCAGACTCGCCAGAAGCCCCAACCATCCGCACGGCCGCCATGTTCGCGCGCGATCGCGTCGAGTCGTTCCTCGGTGCTGGTGATATTCTCACAGGTTGGCGTCATCTCGATCGACGCCGTCACATCCCAAGAGTCCTCTTCCCGGTCGGTCTCTTCGACCATGGCCGCAAAGTCCGCCTTCCGCGCCTTCTCGGCGAATGCTTCCGCCGACATTTGGTCGGGAAAGACGTGGGAAAAGTCGATTGTGCGCGCCGGCCCGAGATCGCTTCCTCGTGCCTCCATGTCGCGCAAGATTGCTTCGTTTTCCTCGAACAGGATCATTGCCTCTCCCGTGGATGCAGCATGGCTATGAAATCAGCCGCAGCTTCCGTCCCGTCTTGCCGAGCGACGCCCGGTCCGCCTTGGGCAAGGCGAAGCGCAGCGACAGCCAGATCGCGGCGACCGCGAGCAGGACGATCAGCGGCAAGGCGATTGCATCGGGCAGCCGTCCGGCGAGCAAGGCCGCGCCGCCCGCGACGAGGGTGATCGCGATCCCGCGCAGCGCGACGCCGGGGAACTGGTGATCGAAGGGGTGCAATTTTTCGCCCATCGCGAGTTGCAGCATCGGGATGCCCCCCATCACGACGAGCCCGATCGACATCGCGAGCGTCACCCCGGTGAGCGCGTCCATATGGCCGACGATCAGCCAGCCCGCGACGACCGCGACGATCACCCCGACGATGCTCGCGGTGAGCTGGTGGCGGAACGCCGCGACGACCTGCAGCACCGGCAGTGAGATGCCGAGCACCGCCTCGGCGGCGCGCGCGAAGAGCAGGATGATGACCGCGCCCTGCGCGATCTTCGCCTCATGGCCGAAGAGGCTGAGCAGCGACGAACTTCCCGCCGCGAGCACGGCCGCGAGCGGCAGCGCGATCGCCATGATCAGCCGCGTCGCATAGGCGTAAATGTCGGTCACCTGGGCGCGGTCCTCGCGCTCGGCGCTGGCGGCGAGCGGGGCCATCACATAGACGAAGGCGACGCGGACGAGCTGGACGACGCTCGACAGCTTGCGCGCGATCGTGAACAGCCCCGACGCCGCCGCGCCCGCCGCGCCGGGCAGGATCAGGTTGAGGATCAGCGCCGGGGCATCGCCGAACAGCCGTGCGATCAGGTTCGACGGCAGGATCGACAATCCGGCCCAGAATGTGTTGCGCGCGGTCTCGCCGCCGCGTCCGCCATGGAGCAGTTCGCCGAAGTCGTAGTAGCGGCGCAGCAGCCGGACGCAGAGCCCCGCGGTGATCGCGAGCGAGCAGAGGTGGGCGATGAACAGGCCTTTCAGTCCGAGGCCACCGGCGAAGAAGGCGCCCGCGAACACCAGTCGCATGATCTGTTCCCACACGATGCGCAGACGGATCTCGGCGCCGAATACCATCCGTGCGCGCATCGCGCTGGTCGCGATCTCGACAAAGGCCCAGAGCGGCAGCGCCCAGATGAAGAGCTGGATCGCGGGCACGACGAGCGGCCGGTCCTTCGCCGCGACGTTGAGGAAGGGCGCGAGATCGGCGGCGAAGATCGCGATGAGCGCGGCGACGATCAGGCACGGCCCGACCCCGAACAGCATCGCGGTGCGCAAGGCCGCGGCGGCGTCGGCATCGCTCGCCGATTGCGGCACGGTGCGCTGCATCGCGCTGGTCATGCCGAGGTCGAAGAGATTTTCGAGCAGGTTGATCGTCGCCCACAGCACCGCATAGAGGCCGTAACCCGCGAGCCCGAACATCAGCACATAAAGCGGCTGCGCGACGATCTCGACCACCGCGCCGAGGCGCGCGAGCACGGTGGTGCCGAGCCCCTTCGCGACGCTGCGGCTGGTAACGGCGGGGGCGGGCGTGTCGTCGCTCATCGTGGCGCCAGTAGCCGCTCGCGCGCGGCCCCGCCAGCGGGTTTCGCTTTTGCGTCCGTCACCCCTTGTCGTCGCGATTAATCGGGTCTAGTCCGACCCCGACTGCATCAGGGGAGCCAGCGACATGGCCGAATTTCGCCTTCCGAAGAACAGCCGCATCCAGAAGGGCGGCCAGACCCACAAAGCCGAAGGCGCGGCCAAAGTCCGGAAATTCAAGGTCTATCGCTACGACCCCGACAAGGGCGAGAACCCGCATTTCGACAATTTCGAGATCGATCTCGACAAGTGTGGCCCGATGGTGCTCGACGCGCTGATCAAGATGAAGAGCGAGCAGGACTCGACGCTGACCTTCCGCCGCTCGTGCCGCGAAGGCATTTGCGGCAGCTGTTCGATGAACATGAATGGCAAGAACGGCCTCGCCTGCACCACCGCGATCGAGGATCTGAAGGGCGACATCAAGATCACCCCGCTGCCGCATATGGAAGTGATCAAGGATCTCGTCCCCGATTTCACCCATTTTTATGCGCAATATAATTCGATCGAGCCCTGGCTGAAGACCAAGACGACGACGCCGAGTGGCAAGGAGCGGCTGCAGTCGCCCGCCGAGCGCGAGAAGCTCGACGGGCTGTACGAATGCATCCTGTGCGCCTGCTGCTCGACGAGCTGCCCCAGCTATTGGTGGAACAGCGACAAGTTCCTTGGCCCCGCGATCCTGCTCCAGGCGTATCGCTGGCTTGCCGACAGCCGTGACGAAATGACCGGCGAGCGCCTCGACGAGCTGGAAGATCCTTTCCGCCTCTATCGCTGCCACACGATCATGAACTGCTCGAACGCCTGCCCCAAGGGGTTGAGCCCGGCACGCGCGATCGCCGAGATCAAGAAGCTCGAGGCCGAGCGGCAGGTGTGAACGACGGGATAGAGGAACCTCGCCGCTATAGCTTTAGCGCCGAGGACGAGGGCGACGGCTGGCTGAGCTGGAACCTCAAGGACGCGAGCCGCTTCAACAGCTTCATCGAACCGCTATCGGTGCGTGTCGAGCCGAACACGCCCGACGGCCGTCCGCAGGCGCGGGTGCGGATGATCCCGGAGCGCAAGCACAGCAACCTCGGCGACAATGTCCATGGTGCGGTCACGCTCGCGCTGGTCGACATCGCGCTGTTCGCGGCATCGCACCAGTTCGGGTCGCTCAACGCCGGCCATTCGGTGACGCTCGACCTGTCGACGCAGTTCGTCGGCGCCGGTCGGCTCGGCGAGCCGCTCGACGCCGTGGTCGAACTGGTGCGCGAAACCGGGCGGCTGATCTTTCTGCGCGGACTCGTGGTCCAGGGCGAGGGCGACAGTCACATCGTGCTGACCTTTGCGGGGACGATCCGCAAGGCGAGCAAATGACGACGGGGGTGCTCGCGGCCTATGATGCGCTGGTCGCGGGCGGCGAGTTGCGGCCCGACCCCGAGCAGCGCGCCGGGGCCGAACGGCTCGACCGCCTGCAAAGCGAACTCGAGGCGGTGCCGCCGCGCGGCAGCCTGCTCTGGCGCCTCACCGGTCGCAAGCCCGAAGCGCCGCGCGGCGTCTATCTGTGGGGCGCGGTCGGGCGCGGCAAGTCGATGCTGATGGACCTGTTCTACGACCAGCTGACCATCCAGCGTAAACGGCGCGTCCATTTCCACGCCTTCATGATCGACGTCCATGCGCGGATGCGCGAGGTACGCAAAAGCGAGGCGGGCGATCCGATCCCGCTCGTCGCCGACGCGCTCGTCGCCGACGTTCGCTGCCTCGCCTTCGACGAGATGGTGGTGAACAACAGCGCCGATGCGATGATCCTCTCGCGGCTGTTCACCGCATTGATCGACCGCGGGGTGACGGTGGTCGCGACTTCGAACCGGCCGCCCAAGGACCTCTACAAGGACGGGCTCAACCGTGAGCATTTCCTGCCCTTCATCGCGCTGGTCGAGGCGAAGCTCGACGTGATGGGGCTGAACGGCCCGACCGATTATCGCCGCGACCGGCTTGGCGACGGGGCGCGCTGGTTCGTGCCCGCCGACGATGCCGCGAGCGCGGCGCTGTCGGCGGCCTTTTTTCGCCTGACCGACTATCCGCCCGAGGATCGCGCGCATGTGCCGACGCTCGACCTCGACCTTGGTGGCGGGCGTATCCTGCATGTCCCCAAGGCGCTGAAGGGGGTCGCGGTCTTTTCGTTCAAGCGCCTGTGCAGCGAAGCACGCGGCGCGTCCGACTATCTGGCGGTCGCGCGGCATTTCCACACCGTGATCATCGTCGGCATCCCGCGCATGGGGCCCGAGAATCGCAACGAGGCGGCGCGCTTCGTGACGCTGATCGACGCGCTCTACGAATATAAGGTCAAATTGCTCGCGAGTGCGGCGGCGATGCCCGACGCGCTCTATGTCGCGGGCGACGGGGCGTTCGAGTTCGAACGCACCGCGAGCCGGTTGTCGGAAATGCAGTCCGACGACTATCTGGCGCTAGGCCACGGCCAGGAAGACGCCGCCTAGCACCTTGCCCCAGCGCGAGGAGTTGACCGTCACCGCGATCAGGTCGCGGACATAGCGGACCTCGTGGACGATATGGCCGACGCCCTGTTCGACGATACGGCGCAGGGTGCGCAGCGGCTTGGGCGCGGCGATGCCGATCCGCGCCGGGCGCGAGGGCGGGGCGGGCAATGTCGCGAAGCCGCCGCTGGTGACGCGGGGATCCTCGGCGACGGCGCGGCACAGCGCCTCCATTCGCGCGATGGCGAGTCCGTTGGGCACCGCGCGGTCGCGGCTCAGAAGTTCAAAGCTGTGGCTGAAGGCCGAGAACTGGATGGCGCCGCTTGCCGCGCTATGACCCAGGGCATCGCGCATCTCTTCTTCGGACATCGCGCAGAGCTGGGCGGGACGGAAACGGCCCACGCGGTCCATCAACCCGCTGACCGGGACTTCGCATATGCCTTCATGCGCACGGACCGCGAGGTTGCCCGGGTCTAGCGAAATGGCGCAGCCATGATCGCGATACGCCCCGTTGAAGCTGCTGTCGAAACGGAAACCGAGCGACGCGAGGGCGCGCAGCGTGTCGTCGTTGGCGCCGAAATTGCCGGCGCGAAAGGCGGTCGGGCGAGGCGCGCCCGCGCCGACCAATATGTCACGCGCGAGGCCGATCAGCTTCTTCTGCGCGGCGAGTGGGAAGTCGCCGATGTTGCGGCCGGTGAGCCGTCCGACCGGATTGAACCGCGCGAATTCCAGCCATTCGGTGTGGATGTGAAGCTGAACCTCGTGTCCACGCGCGGCGATCGGCTGGACGATCGCGTCGATGATTTCGGGACCATAGACGAGCGCGGGCATCGGATCGACGAAATAGACCCCGGTCAGGCCATGGCGTTCGAGCATGTCCATCTGGAAGTGGATGCCATAATCGCCGTCGCGGCAACGGCCGAGGATCGAGCTTTCGAAATTTGCACGCGCATCGGCGCCCCGTTGATAGAGGCCCGCCGACAATTCGGTGTCGAAGCTGATGATAGCCCGCGTCATCCCCGCGAGCCTAACAGGCAGTGGGATAAGGGAGGGTTAACCGGGGGGTGCGGCGGACCTCAGAAGCGCAGCGTCACATCGACCCCGGCGCTCTTGGTATCGGCCCATGGGAAGATGTGGATGTTATCGTTTGCCTTGGTGGTGATCAGATGCCCGGTCGCGGTGCCGATCGCGGCGCCGACGAGGACGTCGCCGACGCGGTGCTTCTTCGCTTCGACGCGGCTGAGGCCGACGAAAGACGCGACCAGATAGGCGGGCAGGCCGGCTTCCCAGCCGTAGCGGTTGTGCAGCGTCGCCGCAGCGGCGAAGCTGGTCGAGGTGTGGCCCGAGGGGAAGCTCTTGTTGTCGCTGCCGTCGGGGCGGCGCGAAGGGAAGGCTTCCTTCAGTCCCTGCGTGATCAGGATCGTGCCGCCGATGCTGCCACCCGCTTCCAGCACGCCTTCCCAGTCGGCCTGTACGGCGGGGACGCCGAAGGCTGCGACGATGAGGGCGTTCTTCGCAACGGTCCCGGCATCGTCCCAGCCCTTTTCGCTGGCGTGGGCGGGCGCCGCGCATGCCAGCGCGATCGCGGCGCCGGTGATGGTCAGTCCAGATCGTATCATGTCGCTCGCCTCGTGCCGTTATGGCACCGATGCATAGCGCAGAATTGGCCGCGGCCAAAATTGCGGCTCCGATATGCCGCTTTTGGCGGATTGGTCCAATTGGTGCGCCGGGAAGGCGGTTAGGTTCTCGCCGGGCCGGCTTGTATCGGGGTGACGAAAAGGGGGAATTCCGATACAAGCCGCCGACCGGGGGGTTGGAAGGCGAACTGCCATGTACCGACGCGCGATCCGCCGCAAAAACCGCGTTCTGCCCGCCACCGGCGCGCCGCAACAGGCGCCGGCGCGACGGGCGCGCTCGCCGCTTGCTTCGCTTATGGGGGTACCGTCGCACGCACCGCTGACGATCGGCGCTGCGAACGACCCCGCCGAACAACAGGCCGATGCCGCCGCCGATCATGTGATGCGCGCGGCGACGCCAGCGCGCGGCGAGGCGTCGGCGCCGGTCGTGCGGCGCGAGGCCAGCGGCGGCTCGGCCACGGGGTCGGCGCCCGCGACCCCTGCGGCGCAATCGGCGATCGCCTCGCTCGGGTCGGGGGCGCCGCTCCCGGCATCGGAGCGGGCGTTTTTCGAGCCGCGCTTCGGTGCCGACCTGTCGGGCGTGCGCGTCCATGACGGGGCCGCCGCCGACATCGCATCGCAATCGATCCAGGCGCGCGCCTTCACGCTGGGCAGCGACGTCGCCTTTGCCCGCGGCGAATATCGGCCGGGGACCGGCGATGGGCGGCGGCTGATGGCGCACGAACTGGCGCATGTCCTGCAGGGGGGCGGCGAGGCGCGCCGCGTCGTGCGCCGCGTCACCGCCGATCAATGCGCGTCGGACTGCACGATGGAAGATGGCATCGCGACCAAGACCGGCAAATATACGCTGACGATCATGGCGGACAAGGAGGGGCCGTTCCTGCTCATCCCCTTCACCTCCAACGTCGGGCACGCCTGGTTGCGGCTGCAGGACGACACGGGCAATTACTGGACCTATGGGTTCTGGCCGCAGACCGGTTTCGATGCCAGCCAGCCCTTTGCCGACGTCGAAGGCTGCGTTCATCATCCCGACACCGCGCACGACGACCATATCACCGCGTCGCAAAGCTATGAGCTCACCGTGGCGCAATTCGCCGCGGCGAAAAGCTACGCCTCGGGGATATGCGCGGCCAAGCCGAAATATAATCTGTTCCAGTTCAACTGCACCGAATTCGTCCGCAAGACGCTCGACGCCGCGGGGCAGGGATCGTGGGGCGGCTTTGGGCTGATCTGGGAAAGCCCCAACGGGCTCGATGCCTGGATGCGTCTCCATGCGCTGGAAATCGGGACGAGCGCCACCGCCGCGACCACGGCGCCGAAGGCGGCGGGCGCCGGCTCGTTCGGGTTCGAACTATCCTATCGCCATCAATTTTATTCGATGCTGGGGCATAAATTGCGGCTCTATGGCGTCGGCCAGACCGAATTGGGCGGGCCGATCAAGATCGCCGGGGCCGGGGTCGGGGTGTCGCTCGATCCCCAGCGCGTCTGGCTGCCGTCGCTCTATGCCGAGGGCATGGGGACATTCGGCGACATGAACCCCGGCGCGGATAAATTCGGCGCGGGCCTGTCGGCGGGTTATGGGCTGAACTATCGCATCGACGCCTTGGGCTCGATCGGCGTCGAGCATAATTTCCTCAAGGATTTCGTCAACGACGACCCCGCACTGGGTCGGCTGATGATCAAAGCCAAGATCAATCTGTGGTAGCCTTGGCGCGGGCGATCGATGCCGGAGGCCGGTGCAAATGGGCCTCTATCACTATTGCGAACTATTAGCAATTAATCTTTGATTTTCATGCTTTTCGCGGTTGTTTCCTTAAGGGAATCGGCGTAGGGCGGCGCCGTCTAGGGACCGGCGCGGCGATTTGGCCCGTGTGCCAGCCGGTTTTGTGCTTCATTGCCGGGCTTGCCACGAAGGGAGTGCCGCGCGCCATGGGACGCAAGAAAATCGCTTTGATCGGAGCCGGAAATATCGGCGGAACGCTGGCGTTGCTGGCGGCGCAGAAGGAACTCGGTGACGTCGTCCTGTTCGACGTCGTCGAAGGCGTGCCGCAGGGCAAGGCACTCGACCTGTCGCAGGTCGGCCCGATCGCGGGCTTTGACGCGAAGATCACCGGCACGAACGACTATGCCGACATCGCCAGCGCCGACGTCATCATCGTCACCGCCGGTGTTGCCCGCAAGCCGGGCATGAGCCGCGACGATTTGCTCGGCATCAACCTGAAGGTCATGAAGGCCGTCGGCGAGGGCATCAAGGCCAACGCCCCCGACGCTTTCGTCATCTGCATCACCAACCCGCTCGACGCGATGGTGTGGGCGCTGCGCGAATTTTCGGGGCTGCCGCACAACAAGGTCGTCGGCATGGCCGGCGTGCTCGATTCGGCGCGGTTCAGCCACTTCATCGCTGACGAGTTCGATGTGTCGGTGAAGGATGTGAACACCTTCGTCCTCGGTGGCCATGGCGACACGATGGTCCCCGTCGTGCGCTATTCGACGATCAACGGCATCCCCGTCCCCGATCTGGTCAAGATGGGCCTGTCGAGCCAGGACAAGATCGACGCGATCGTCAAGCGCACCCGCGGCGGCGGCGGCGAAATCGTCGCGCTGCTCGGCACCGGTTCGGCTTTCTATGCGCCGGCCGCGAGCGGCATCGCGATGGCGGAAGCCTATCTGGGCGACCAGAAGCGCATCCTGCCTTCGGCCGCTTATGTCGACGGCCAGTACGGCCTCGACGGCCTGTATGTCGGTGTGCCGGTGCAGATCGGTGCGGGCGGGGTTGAGAAGATCATCGAGATCGAACTCGATGCCGAGGACAAGGCGGGCCTGCAGGTCTCGGTCGATGCGGTCAAGGAACTGCTCGACGCGTGCAAGAATCTGGATCCGTCGCTGGCGTGATGCTGCGTCTCTGCCTTCTCGCGGCGATGCTGTCCGGGTCGGGTGCTTCGGCGCTGGCCCAGGATGCATCGACGCGTGGCAGGGACGAAATATCGCAAAGCCGGATTTCGCCGGAGAGGCCTGACCTGGTCCGGCCTCCTCCGATCATCCTGCCTCCGACGGTTTCGCCGAAGTCCGACCTGCGCCCGATTGCGGAGCAGCTTGGTGCGCCGGCGTCCCCTGCCGATTTCGTCGAAGATGCGCGGCGGTGTATGGCTGTCGTCAGCCCGGACAAGAGCGTTCACTCGTATATTCTGGCGGAGAGTGGCTGGTCCTATACCCTGCCGCGCCAGAAGTCGAATGAGCTCGGTAACTATGAATTCATCCAGTTCTCTAAGGATGATCGGAGCATCGCGCTGCTGGACTTTGGCTCGCGCGTTATGTGCCGCGTGGTTGGTCGTGTGGAAGAGTTGAGCCAATTGGGCGAGGTTCGCAGGGCGCTTATCGACGGGCTTGCCGCCGCGTCGATTGGCGAATTGCCGAAATTCGAGCAGCTGGCAGCGAATATCCGGCGCAACGCCCCCGAAGTCGATCTTTCCAATATCCTCGTTGCGGGCAACCACATGCTGGAGCTTGCGGCGACCGAAAAGAGCGTCACTCTTCGATCGGGCGAGGCTGACACGCAGTTCCGCGTCGTCATGGTGTCTTCCGTACCTTTACCAGAAGAATTCCAATCACATGCGCCAACCGGCGCGACCAATTAGGAGTCGTTCATGTCCATTCTCATCGACAAAAACACCAAGGTCATCACGCAAGGCATGACCGGTGCCACGGGCACCTTCCACACCGAACAGGCACTCGCCTATGGCACGCAGATGGTCGGCGGCGTGACGCCGGGCAAGGGCGGCACGACGCATATCGGCCTGCCGAACTTCAACACCGTCGAGGAAGCCAGGGCCGCGACCGGCGCGACCGCGAGCTGCATTTACGTGCCGCCGCCGTTCGCCGCCGACTCGATCCTCGAGGCGATTGACGCAGAGATGGAACTGATCGTCTGCATCACCGAGGGCATTCCGGTGCTCGACATGGTCAAGGTGAAGCGCGCCCTCAGCGGTTCGAAATCGCGCCTGATCGGTCCGAACTGCCCCGGCGTACTGACGCCCGGCGAATGCAAGATCGGCATCATGCCCGGCAGCATCTTCTCGAAGGGCAGCGTCGGCGTCGTGTCGCGTTCGGGCACGCTGACTTATGAAGCGGTGTTCCAGACCACCAACGCCGGCCTTGGCCAGACGACCGCGGTCGGCATCGGCGGCGATCCGGTCAACGGCACCAACTTCATCGACGTGCTCGAACTCTTCCTCGCCGACGAGGCGACCAAGTCGATCATCATGATCGGCGAAATCGGCGGCGACGCCGAGGAGCAGGCGGCGCAGTTCCTGATCGACGAAGCCAAGCGCGGCCGCAAAAAGCCGATGGCCGGCTTTATCGCGGGCCGCACCGCGCCTCCGGGCCGCCGCATGGGCCACGCCGGTGCGATCGTGTCGGGCGGCAAGGGCGACGCCGAAAGCAAGATCGCGGCGATGGAAGCGGCGGGCATCACCGTGTCGGCGAGCCCGTCCGAACTCGGCACGACGCTCGTCGAAGTGCTGAAAGAACGCGTCTGATCTTTGCGCCGCTCTTTCATGCATGTGCCCCTGTGAAGGCAGGGGCCCATCACCCAATGTGGTGAGTCATGAAGAGCGGTGCAGTCTATATCATGGCGAACCGCAAGAACGGCGCCATCTATACCGGGTCCACATCGAAACTGGTGCAGCGCGTTTGTCAGCACCGCGAGATGTTGATCGACGGCTTCACGAAAACGCATGGTTGCGTGCGGCTGGTGTGGTTCGAAGTGTATGAGGATTTGCAGGAAGCGCGGCTGCGCGAATTGCAGATCAAGCGTTGGAAACGAAGTTGGAAGGTGCGGATGATCGAGGAAACAAATCCCGATTGGCGGGATTTGTGGTTCGAGATTGAGGGATGATGAAATTCATTCCCGTCGGCACCATGTTTAGGCCCCAGGAGATGGGCCCCTGCCTTCGCAGGGGCACGAGTAGGTTGGTGAAATGAACCTCGAACGACAGAGCTTTGACATCGACGAGCCGCAGGCGGGCCCCAGCTGGGCGCCGAAGAACTGGCCGCCGATCGACAGCGACGACCTGACCGCCGCGCTCGATCCGCAGCAGATGCAGGTCGCAGTGAAGGTCGCCGCCGCCAAGGCCGGTGCGCCCCTGTCGAATGCCGAAGTCGAACGCGCGGCGAATGATTCGATCCGCGCGATGATGCTGATCCGCACCTATCGCGTGCGCGGGCATCTCGCCGCGAACCTCGATCCGCTGGGGCTCAGCACGCGCGAGCTGCCCGCCGATCTGACACCCGAATATCATGGTTTCGTCGGCGCCGATCAGGACCGGCCGATCTTCGTCGGCGGTGCGCTCGGCCTTGAAAAAGCGACGATCCGTGAGATCGTGGCGATCCTGCGCGCGAATTATTGCGGCAATGTCGGCCTCGAATATATGCACATCGCCGACATCGAGGAGCGCCAGTTCCTGCAGGAACGGATGGAAGGCGCCGACAAGATCATCGAATTTTCGGTCGAGGGCAAACGCGCCATCCTGAACAAGGTGATCCAGGCCGAGGAATGGGAAAAATTCCTCGCGCGCAAATATGTCGGCACCAAGCGCTTCGGCCTCGACGGCGGCGAATCGATGATTCCGGCGATGGAAGCCATCATCAAATATGGCGGCCAATATGGCGTGAAGGAAATCGTCTACGGTATGGCGCACCGCGGCCGCCTGAACATGCTCGCGAACGTGATGGCCAAGCCGTACAAGGTGATCTTCCACGAATTTTCCGGCGGCAGTGCCAACCCCGACGATGTCGGCGGGTCGGGCGACGTCAAATATCACCTCGGCACCTCGACCGACCGCGAGTTCGGCGGTGCGTCGGTGCATATGTCGCTGGTTCCCAACCCGTCGCATCTCGAAGCCGCCGACCCGGTCGTGCTCGGCAAGGTGCGAGCGCAGCAGGTGGTGCGCGACGACCTTGCCAAGCATGAGCAGGTGCTGCCCGTGCTGATCCACGGCGACGCGGCCTTCGCGGGGCAGGGGATCGTCTGGGAATGCCTCGGCTTCTCGGGCATCCGCGGTTACAACACCGGCGGCTGCATCCACTTCATCGTCAACAACCAGATCGGCTTCACGACCAGCCCGCAATATGCGCGCTCGTCGCCCTATCCGTCGGACGTCGCGAAGGGCGTGATGGCGCCGATCCTGCACGTCAACGGCGACGATCCCGAGGCGGTGACCTTTGCCTGCAAGCTGGCGATCGACTTCCGCCAGCAGTTCAAGCGCGACGTCGTGATCGACATGTGGTGCTATCGCCGTTTCGGCCATAACGAGGGCGACGAGCCTTCGTTCACCCAGCCTTTGATGTATGCCGTCATCCGCCAGCACCCGCCGGTATCGCAGCTTTGCGCCGCGAAGCTCGAGGGCGAAGGGGTGATCGACGCCGGCTGGGCCGACGCGCGCCGCGCTGAGTTCGTCGCCCGGCTCGAGGATGATTTCGAATCGGCGAAAAGCTACAAGCCGAACAAGGCCGACTGGTTCGCGGGTCGCTGGTCGGGGCTGCACGCCCCCGCCGATCCCGAAAACGCCCGCCGCAACATCTCGACCGGGGTCAGCGACAAATTGTTCGACTCGATCGGTCGGATCATGACGACGATCCCCGCCGACCTCGACGTCCACAAGACGCTGCGCCGCGTCATCGACGCGCGTGGCGCGATGTTCGCCGACAAGAGCGACAAGGAAGTGTTCGACTGGGCGACCGCCGAGCAACTCGCGTTCGGGACGCTGCTCAGCGAGGGCTATCAGGTGCGCCTGTCGGGGCAGGATTCGGGCCGCGGCACCTTCAGCCAGCGTCACGCGGTCTGGGTCGACCAGCAGACCGAGAATAAATATGTCCCGCTGACCACCGTGCCGCACGGCCGGTTCGAGGTGCTCGACAGCCCGCTCTCCGAATATGGCGTGCTCGGGTTCGAATATGGCTATGCGATGGCCGATCCGAAGAGCCTCGTGCTCTGGGAGGCGCAGTTCGGCGACTTCGCCAATGGCGCGCAGATCATGATCGACCAGTTCATCGCGTCGGGCGAAGCCAAATGGCTGCGCGCCAATGGCCTCGTGATGCTGTTGCCGCATGGCTATGAAGGGCAGGGTCCCGAACATAGCTCGGCGCGCCTCGAACGCTTTCTGCAGCTGTGCGCGGGCGACAATATCCAGGTGTGCAATATTTCGACCCCGTCGAACTATTTCCACGTCCTGCGCCGCCAGATGCTGCGCCCGTTCCGTAAGCCGCTGATCATCATGACGCCCAAGTCGCTGCTCCGCCACAAGCTGGCGGTCTCGCAGCGCTCGGACTTCATCGGCGACGCGCATTTCCGCCGCATCATGTCGGACCGCACCCCGCCCGCCGATAGCGATGTGAAACGCGTCATCCTCTGTTCGGGCAAGGTCGGTTACGACCTGATCGAAGCGCGCGATGCCGCGGGCCAGACCGATACGACGGTGATCCGCATCGAACAGCTCTACCCCTTCCCGGGTGAACCGCTCGCCGTGCGTTTGAAACGCATGCCGAAGCTCGAGGAAGTGGTGTGGGCGCAGGAAGAGCCGCGCAATAACGGCAGCTGGTCCTTCGTCGAGTCGTTCGTCGAGGAAGCGCTGACCAACGCCGGGCACAAGGGCATGCGTCCGCGCTATGCCGGCCGTGCCGCGGCGGCATCGCCCGCCACCGGGCTGATGAGTCGTCACCAGACCGAGCAGTCGGCGCTGGTCGCCGACGCGCTGGGCCTGAGCGTTCGCGCCGAAATCCGCCGCACCAAGAATAAATAAGCGCCCCAAAGGAAAGCAAGATGAGCACCGAAGTCAAAGTCCCCACCTTGGGTGAAAGCGTCACCGAAGCGACGGTCGGCGAATGGTTGAAGCAGCCGGGTGAGGCGGTCGCGCTCGACGAGCCGATCGCGAGCCTCGAGACCGACAAGGTCGCGGTCGAGGTACCCTCGCCCGTCGCGGGCGTGATGGGGCAGCAGGTGGTGGCCGCGGGCGACACCGTCGCCGTCGGCGCGGTGATCGCGACGATCGAGGCTGGCAGCGGCAAGGCCGCGGCGCCCGCAGCGCCGGCTTCGGCGCCTGCTCCCGCCGCGAAGGCCGAAGCCGCAGCGCCCGCGCCCGCCGCGACGGCGAGCGAAGACACCGGCGACGGCGTCACCACCCTGTCGCCCGCGGTGCGCCGTTTGGTGCTCGAGCATGGCGTCGACCCGAGCAAGATCAAAGGCAGCGGCAAGGACGGCCGGTTGACCAAGGAAGATGTGCTCGCCGCCGCCAATAATGCGCCCGAAGCGCCCGCCGCCGCGCCGACCGCCGCCGCTGCCGCCCCCGCCGCGTCGGGCGTCCCCGGCCGCCGCGAAGAGCGCGTCAAGATGACCCGCATGCGCCAGACGATCGCCAAGCGGCTGAAGTCGGCGCAGGAAACCGCGGCGATGCTGACGACGTTCAACGACGTCGACATGTCGGCGGTGATGGCGACGCGCGACAAATATCGCGAGAGCTTCGAGAAAAAGCACGGCGTGCGCCTGGGCTTCATGAGTTTCTTCACCAAGGCGGTCGCGCTCGCGGCGCATGACATTCCTTCGGTCAACGCGCGCATCGACGGCGATGAAATCGTCTATTTCGATTACCTCGACGTCTCGGTGGCGGTGAGCGCGCCCAACGGCCTCGTCGTGCCTGTCGTGCGTAACGCCGACAGCCTGAGCTTCGCCGAGATCGAAAAGGCGATCGCCGACCTCGGCAAGCGCGCCAAGGAGGGCACGCTGACGATGGACGACATGACCGGCGGCACCTTTACCATTTCGAACGGCGGCGTGTTCGGCGGCCTGATGTCGACCCCGATCATCAACCCGCCGCAGTCGGCGGTGCTCGGTCTCCATCGCATCGAGGAACGTCCGGTCGTCCGCGACGGCCAGATCGTGGCGCGTCCGATGATGTATCTGGCATTGAGCTATGACCACCGCCTGATCGATGGCCGCGAGGCGGTGACGTTCCTGAAGACGATCAAGGAAGCGATCGAGGATCCGACGCGGCTGCTGATCGACCTGTAAGAGGGAACGCCGCATGCGCGACGCAACCGAAGCCCTGTTCGCCTATGGCACGCTCCAATATCCGGACGTGCAGCGCGAACAGTTCGGCCGGTTGCTCAGCGGCACGGCGGACGCGCTGACCGGGTATCGGCTCGGACGGATCGCGATCGCCGACCCCGAGGTGGCCCGCAAAAGCGGCGAAAATCACTATCCGGTGCTCGCACCTGACAGCGAAGGCTCGCAGCGGATCGCGGGCACCCTATATTGGATTACAAGACAAGAACTCGAAGCGGCCGATGTCTATGAGGCCGAAGACTATCAGCGGCAGCGCGTCGCACTGGAATCGGGCGAGAGCGCCTGGGTCTATGTCGCCGCACCGGGCCTGCAATGGAGTATATGATGGCTGATTACGATTACGACGTCCTTGTCATTGGTGCCGGCCCCGGCGGCTATGTCGCGGCGATCCGTGCGGCGCAGCTCGGCCTCAAGACCGCCTGTGCCGAAGGGCGCGAGACGCTGGGCGGCACCTGCCTCAATGTCGGCTGTATCCCGTCGAAGGCGATGCTCCACGCATCCGAATATTATGACGCCGCCGCCAATGGCGCGATGGCGAAGATGGGGATCGACGTGACCCCCAAGCTCAACCTGCCCGCGATGCACGGCCAGCGCATCGACGCGGTCAAGGGCCTGACCGGCGGCATCGAATTCCTGTTCAAGAAGAACAAGGTCGACTGGCTGAAGGGCTATGCGCAGTTCACCGGCAAGGACAGTGTCGAGGTCGCGGGCAAGACGGTCCGCGCCAAGAATATCGTCATCGCCACCGGATCGTCGGTCACCCCGCTGCCCGGCGTCGCGGTCGATAACGACAAGCAGATCATCGTCGATTCGACCGGCGCGCTCGAACTCGCGAAGGTTCCCGAGCATATGGTCGTGATCGGCGGCGGCGTGATCGGGCTCGAACTCGGCAGCGTGTGGCGCCGGCTTGGCGCGAAAGTCACCTGCGTCGAGTTCCTCGACCAGATCCTGCCCGGCATGGACGCCGATGTGCGCAAGGATGCGAACCGCATCTTCAAGAAGCAGGGCATCGAATTCAAGCTGAAGACCAAGGTCACCAAGGCCGAGGTCAAGGGCAAGAAGGCCGTGCTGACGCTCGAACCCGCCGCCGGCGGCGACGCGGAAACGCTCGAAGCCGATGTCGTGCTGGTGTCGATCGGGCGCCGCCCGAACACCGAAGGGCTGGGCCTCGACAAGGCGGGCCTCGCGGTCAACGCGCGCGGCCAGATCGAAACCGACCATGATTTCGGCACGCAGGTCCCCGGTATCTGGGCGATCGGCGACGTTATCCCCGGCCCGATGCTCGCGCACAAGGCCGAGGACGAAGGCATTGCGGTCGCCGAGAATATCGCCGGGCTGACCGGCATCGTGAACCACGACGTCATCCCTTCGGTCGTCTATACCATGCCCGAGATCGCTGGCGTCGGCCTGACCGAAGAGCAGGCGAAAGAGCGCGGCGAGGTCAAGGTCGGCAAATTCCCGATGGCGGGCAACAGCCGCGCCAAGACCAACCACGAACCCGACGGTTTCGTGAAGGTGATCGCCGATGCGAACAGCGACCGCGTGCTCGGCGTCTGGATCATCGCCAGCGTCGCGGGCACGATGATCGCGCAGGCCGCGCAGGCGATGGAATTCGGCGCCACGTCGGAAGACATCGCCTACACCTGTCACGCCCACCCGACGCACAGCGAAGCGGTGAAGGAAGCGGCAATGGCGGTGACCGGCAAGCCGATCCACATCTGACAGGCATTTGGGGGAGAGAGGGATGGCGAAGCATGGGCTCTGGGCAGCGGCTTCGCTCGCCCTCTTTCTGGTCCCGGCGGGCGCTCAGGCGGCGCCTGACATGGCTGCGGCGAACGCGCGGCTGACCGCGCTTCTCGACAAAAATTATCCGGCTCTCGAGGCGGTCTACAAGGATTTGCACGCCAATCCCGAACTGGGGATGCAGGAGGTGCGGACCGCCGCGATCCTCGCCCAGCATCTCCGCAAGGCGGGCTTCACCGTGACCGAGAAGGTCGGCGGGACCGGCGTCGTCGCGGTGCTGAAGAACGGCGACGGGCCGACCTTCCTCGTGCGTGCCGACATGGACGCGCTGCCGATGGAGGAAAAGACCGGGCTGGCCTGGTCGAGTAAGGCGCGCGCGACCTATGAGGGCAGGGATGTCCCCGTGATGCACGCCTGCGGCCATGACACGCACGTCGCCTATCTGATCGGCGTCGCGCAGGCGCTGAGCGCGATGCGCGACAGCTGGTCGGGGACGGCGGTGCTGATCGGCCAGCCGGCCGAGGAACCGCTCAAGGGCGCGCGCGCGATGCTGGATGACGGGCTGCTGACGCGTTTCCCCAAGCCCGACTTCGGCTTTGCGGCGCATGTCTCGAACCTGCCGGCGGGTGTCGTCGCGATCAAGGCGGGCGCGGGGTCGTCGGCCTCCGACAGCTATTCGATCACCTTCCACGGCCGCGGCGGGCACGGATCGATGCCCGCGGCGACGATCGACCCGATCCCGATCGCCGCGCGCTTCGTCACCGATACGCAGGTGGTGATCAGCCGCGAAAAGGATCCCGCCGCCTTTGGCGTGCTGACGATCGGCGCGATCAACGCCGGCAGCGCGCCCAACATCATTCCCGACAGCGCCGAGGTGAAGGTCAATCTGCGTTCGCAGTCGCCCGAGGTGCGCAAGCTGCTCCAGGACGGCACCGCGCGCGTCGCGAGATCGGCGGCGGCGATGGGCAATGCGCCCGAGCCGACGATCCGCTACCTGAGCGGCACCGGCATTCTCACCAACGACGAGACGATGGCGAAGGCCGCGGTCGCGGCGCTGACCCCGGTGTTCGGCAAGGGCCTCGTCTTCGCCCCCGCGAGCGCGGCGCCGATGTCGGGCAGCGAGGATTATTCCGAATTCGTCGATGCGGGCGTGCCGTCGCTGTTTTTCGGCATCGGCGGTTATGATCCCGCGGTGCTCGCCGACCTCAAGGCGAAGGGCGAACCCGCGCCGACCAACCATTCGCCCTTCTTTGCGCCCCAAGCCGAGCCCGCGATTCGCAACGCGGTGACGGCGATCGTTCTTTCGGTCGTCGGCGGTGTTCGCCCTGCCGCGAAATAGCGACGCGCGATGCCCGTCCCCGACAATGACCTGCTGATCCGGCTGCTCGATCTTGCCGGGATCGGTGTGTTCGCCTTGTCGGGCGCGCTGATGGCGGTGCGTCTGCGCCAGACGCTGGTCACCGCGATGTTTTTCGCGCTGGTGACCGGGGTCGGCGGCGGCAGCGTGCGCGACCTGCTGATCGGCGCCCCGGTGTTCTGGGTGCAGGACGGGGCGATCGCGGCAGTGTGCATCGCGATCGCGCTGGTCGTCTGGGTGACCCCCGAACGCTGGTGGCAGGGGCAGTTGCTCGAATGGGCCGATGCCGTTGGACTCGCGGCTTACGCCGTCTTCGGCACCGCCAAGGCGCTGGCGTGGGGCGTGCCGCCGGTGCCCGCGCTGCTGATGGGGGTGATCACCGGCTGCGTCGGCGGCACAATCCGCGATATCCTGGCCGGGGTGCCATCGATCATCGTCAGGCCTGAAATCTATGTCACCGCGGCGGCGCTCGCCTCGGGACTGTTTCTGGCGCTGCTCTGGCTCGGCGCGGGGACGCCGGTCGCGGCGCTGAGCGGTGCGGTCGCGGGCTTCGTCCTGCGCGGCGCCGCGATCTACTGGTCGCTGGCGCTGCCCGCCTATCGCGAACCGACCCGCTGAACGGGTCCCGGTTCGGGACGGAATGACCCGAACGGCAGCCGGGCTGTCAGAATCGATTAACCCGCCACGCCTAGCCCGCATCGCACGAAAGGGGCGCGTGGGGGCCTTGGAAGTCTGGTTGATCAGTTTCGGCGCCGGCGTTGCGCCGGCCGACTGCGCGGTCGATTGCGATGCGGCGATGACGGCGGGGGTCATGCTATTGGCCGCGCCGCCGATCCTCGCCGCGGTGATGCTGTGCGACCGGCTGTTCGCGATGTGTGCGGGATTGGGTGAACGGTTCGGCCGCTTGCGTGCGGCGCGCGGCTCCTGTGCGGCGGACTTGCCAAATGCGCTGGCTGTGGCAGGTTCGCCGGCGAACACGGATGTCAGCACCATCGCCGCGCGAAGGGCCTGACCCTTGCAGGGGCTTTCCATGACGACAACGCAGACGACCGCCAACGGCATCAGCATCACCTATGAGGACAAGGGGCCGCGCGATGCGCCGGTGATCCTGCTGGTGATGGGACTGGGCGGGCAATTGACTCTGTGGCCCGACGAGTTCGTCGATGCGTTGAATGCCCATGGCTTTCGCACCATCCGCTACGACAATCGCGACGTCGGCCTGTCGACGCGCTTCGAGGCGGCGGGGGTACCCAACCTGAAATGGATGTTCGTCAAGGCGGCGTTGCGCCTGCCGGTGCGTCCCGCTTACACGCTCGCCGACATGGCGGCCGACGGGATCGCGCTGCTCGACCATCTCGGCGTCGTGCAGGCGCATATCGTCGGCGCGTCGATGGGCGGCATGATTTCGCAGCATATCGCGGCGCGCTATCCCGACCGTACCCTGTCGCTGACCTCGATCATGTCGACCACCGGCAACCCCAGATTGCCGCGCGCCAACAAGGACGCGATGGCGGTGCTCGCCAACCGGCCGATGAGCGGCGATCCCGAGGCGATGATCGCCTATTCGGTGCGCGCCGCGCGGGTGATCGGCAGCCCCGCCTATCCCGCCGAGGAAGAACGGTTGCAGCGCCGGGTGCGCGGCGATTTCGAGCGCGGCTGGTACCCGCAGGGCGTCGCGCGGCAGATGGCGGCGATCGTCGCCGACGGCGACCGCCGCGCGATGCTGAAGACAATCGCCGCGCCGACGCTGGTGATCCATGGCGAGGCCGATCCGCTCGTCCCGCTCGCGGGCGGCAAGGACACCGCGGCGAGCATCCCCGGCGCGCGCTTGATGACGATCCCGGGCATGGGGCATGACCTGCCGCTCGCGCTCGTCGATACGCTCGCCGATGCCATCGCGGGTCATGCGCGGGAGCTGGCGGCGGCGGCATGAGCGCGCTGAAGACGCGGCTGCGCGCGCAGCTGCTCCGCATCCATATCTGGCTTGGCTGGCTGGTCGGCGTGCCGCTGATCCTGTGGACGCTGTCGGGGCTGGTCATGGTGATCAAGCCGATCGACGAAGTGCGCGGCAGCGATCTGCGCAGCGAGCCGGTTGCGATCCCCGCGACCTTGGCGGCGGTGCCGCCGCAGCTGAATGGCCGACCGGTGCAAAAGCTGGAGCTGGCGATGCGCGGGGCGAGACCGGTGTGGCTGGTGCGCTATTCCGGCGACGAAAGCCGCGCCGCCGATGCGACGACCGGCGCGCTCTTGCCGCCCGTCACCGCCGCCGAGGCGCGCGTGATCGCCGATGGCGCGCTAAAGGCGCCCGGCAAGCTGCTATCGGTACGCCGCTTCGCCGCCGACGCCAATCCGATCGAACTGCGGCGCGACCGTCCGGCGTGGCGGATCGTCTATGACGGCGGGCTTCATGCCTATGTCGATGCCGATACCGGCGAGTTGCTGGCGCTGCGGACGGGATATTGGCGCGGCTATGACTTTTTCTGGGGGCTGCACATCATGGACCTGCAGACCCGCGAGGATACGCACCATCCGCTGCTGATTGGCTTCACGGCGGTCAGCCTGGTGACGGTTGTGCTGGGGTTCGTGATGCTGTTCGTGCGCCAGCGGCGGCGGCGCAAACAGTCCCCCTCCCGCTCGCGGGAAGGGTTAGGGGAGGGCATGTCGTAAGCGCGGGAAGGCAACGGGCCCTCCCCCCGACCTCTCCCGCGAGCGGGAGGGGAGTATCAGCGCATCAACAGCGCGAGCGTGGCGAGGAAACCCCGGGTCTCCGCCTGGCCCGGCCGCGGCACGGCGGGCAGATAGGCGCGGCAGTCGAGGCACGATGCCTGCACCGAACCGGCCTCGGTCAGCAGCGACAGGTCCTGCACGACGCGGCGTTCGATCATCTGGCGGTTCATCGCCGCGATGCCGAACCAGCCGCGTGGGCTTGCCGCGGTCGGTTCCTGTTCGGCACCGGTCCAGCTCGCGAGCATCTTCGAAAATTCGCTCGGTTCATTCTCGAAATATTTGGCGTGAACGTCGCCATCGACCTTGGCCAGTTTAGCCGCGGCGGCGATCGCGTCGGGCAGGCCGCCGAACTGGTCGACCAGCCCGATCTGGCGCGCGGTGCCGCCGGCCCAGACACGCCCTTCGGCGATCTCGCGGATCTTCTCGATCGGCTGCTTGCGGCTTTTGGCAACGAGGCCGGTGAAGCGCCCGTAGATATCCTCGACGCTGGCCTGCGCCAACTGGTTGAACTCGTCGTTCACCCCGCCGAGGATGTCGGGCTGGCCCGACAAGGGCGTCGTCTTGATGCCGTCGGTGGTCACGCCGGCCTTGGCGAGCGTTTGTTCGAAGCTTGGCAGGATGCCGAAGACGCCGATCGACCCGGTGATCGTGTCGGGTTCGGCGAAGATGCGGTCGGCGGGCGTTGCAATCCAGTAGCCGCCCGACGCCGCGACATTGGCCATCGACACGACGACGGGCAGTTTCTTCGCCTTTGCGGCGAGCAGCGCCTGGCGGATTTCCTCCGACGCGAGCACCGACCCACCGGGCGAATCGACGCGCAGGACGATCGCCTTGATGCTGTCGTCGGCCGCGGCGTCGAGGATGTGCTGGGCGATCGTCTGGCCACCGGCGCTGCCGTTCGGAGCCTCGCCATCGACGATCTCGCCGATCACGGGCACCACCGCGATCGCGCTGCCGGGCTGCTTCGGCGGATTGGCGGCGACCCAGTTGTCGAGCGGGATCGCATTATAGTTCCACGGCTGGCTGTCGTCGAATGCGCCGCTGATTTCGGCGACGCGGCTGCTGAACGCCATCCGGCTGCCCAGCGTGTCGATCAGCCCGGCGTCGAGCGACGCCTTCGACAGGTCGTTGCCCGCGGCGCGCACCGCACCCGCGGTGTCGGCGATGAACGGATCGATCTTCGCCTTCGGGCGGGCCTTTTTGACGTCGGCCAGCCAATTTTCCCACAGGGCGCCGGCATAGGCGAGGTCGGCCTGTTTCGCCTCGGGCGACTGGTCGGCGCGCAAATAGGGTTCGACCGCGCTCTTGAAGGTGCCGACGCGATAGATGTTCGCGGTGACGCCGAGCTTGTCCATCAGCCCCTTGTAATAGAGCCGCGAACCGCCGGGTCCGGCGATCGCGACGCCGCCGATCGGGTCGGCCCATATCTCGCTGGCATGCGAGGCGAGCTGATAGCTGTCGGTCGTGTAGGCGGTGGCGAAGGCGAGGACCGGCTTTTTCTGTGCGCGGACCTTGTCGAGCGCGTCACCGATTTCGGCGAGCGAGACCTGGCCGCCGCCGAGGAAGCGGTCGAGGTCGAGTACGACCGACGTGATACGCTTGTCATCGACTGCGGTTTCGAGCGCGTGAACGACGTCGCGGACGCGAATTTCCTTGAGGTTGTTACCGCCCGACAGCGCCGCGAACGGATCGATCTCGGCGGGCTGTTCGGTGACGACGCCGTCGAGCTGGAGCAGCAAAGCGCCTTCGCTGACCGGCAGCGACGGATTGGGGCGTCCCGCGAACAGGCCGAAGAGCACGACAAAGAAGAGGAGCAGGAAGATGAGCGCCAACCCGTCCTTGATCGCGACGAGCAGGTTCCAGACCTTGCGGGGGAAACTGGTGGTGCCTTTGGGCTTGTCCTCGCCGGGCAGCGGGCGGCGAACGGGGATAGCCCAGGGGCCGGCGGGATCGTTGGGCGTGTTCGCGGTGCTGTCGGTCATGCGCGCAAACCTAGGGATGCGGCTTGCCCTTGGCAATGCACGCTTCGACCGGCGGGCGACGGCGCCCCACCGGCGGCGTCAGAGCCAGTTTTCGCGGCGGTACCAGCGGACGGTTTCGGCCAGCGCGTCGTCGGTGTCGATTTCGGGGCGCCAGAGGTCGGGCGGCGGGCAGGCGCCGGTGGTGGCGACCCAGTCGGGATGCGCGATATAGCGCGCGCGGTCGGGGGTCAGCTTGGCGCGGCTGCGGCGCACCAGCTTGTCGATCCGTCCGCCGGCCTTGAGCAAGGTCGCCGGAATAGTGAGGGTCGAGACATGGCTGCGGCCGACGGCGCGGCCGACCGCGCGGGCAAAGCTGCGGTGCGACCAGCCGCCGGGTTTGCCGTCGTCGGGTTCGTAAATGGCGCCGATGCTGGCGTCGCGATCGGCGGCGAGCGCGACGAGCAGGCGCGCGAGTTCATCGACGTAGATTGCCGACATCCGCCCCGCGGGCGGCAGCAGCGCGATGCCGCGGCGCGCCATGCGGAAAATGTCGAGCATCTCGGTATCGCCGGGTCCGAACACCGCGGGCGGGCGAACGATCGTCCAGTCGAGCCCGCTCGCCTTGACGATCGTTTCGGCGCGCGCCTTCGACCAGCCGTAGTTGGAGAGGTCCGGCTCGCGCGCCGCGAGCGACGAGACATGGACGAAGCGGGTAACCCCGGCGTGGCGCGCGGCATCGACGACGTTGCTGGTCGCGGTGGCGTTGCCGGCCTCGAACGCGGCCCGTGTCGGCACGTTGACGACACCCGCGATGTGCATGACGATGTCGCTGCCCGCCGCAAGTTCGGCCAGCGCGTCGGGCTTATCGAGCGCGCCCTCGACCCAGATGACGCCTTCGCGTTCGCGTTGCGGGCGGCGGGTGAGGGCGCGGACGTGCCAGCCCCGTTCGACCGCAAGTCGCATCGTCGCGCCGCCGACAAAGCCGGTCGCGCCGGTCATCGCCAGCACCGGCGCGGTCACAGCAGCACCATATGGTCGCGGTGGACGACGGCGCTGCGCGGCGCATAGCCGAGCGCCGCCTCCTGCGCGTCGCGGCCGAGGCCGAGGATGTCGGTCATATCGGCGTCGGGATATTCGGAGAGGCCGCGCGCCACGACGCGGCCGTCGGGACCGGCGATGTCGAGGATGTCGCCGCGTGCGAAGCTGCCCGCGACGGTCGATACTCCGGCGGCGAGCAGGCTGGCGCCGCCGCGCAGCGCCTTGACCGCGCCCGCGTCGATACCCAGCCGGCCCTTCGCGGTCAGCCCGCCGGCGAGCCAGGCCTTACGCGCGCTCGCGCCCTTTTCGGCGACGAACAGGCTGTGCCGCGCTTCGGTCGAGAGCGGGTGGTCGATGCGTCCCGACGCGATGGCGAGATGCGCGCCCGCGGCGTTGGCGATCCGCGCCGCCGCGATCTTCGACACCATGCCGCCCGATCCCATGCCCGAGGCCGACCCGGTGTCGGCCATCGCCTCGATACCGGCGTCGATACGCTCGATGCGCGCGATATGGACGGCGCCATCCTGCGCGGGGTTGCGGTCGTACAGCCCGTCGATGTCGCTGAGCAGGATCACGCCGTCGGCGCCCGCCGCCTGCGCGACGCGCGCGGCGAGGCGGTCGTTGTCGCCGAAGCGGATTTCTTCGGTCGCGACGCTATCATTCTCGTTGATGATCGGCACGACGCCGAGGCTGAGCAGGCGGTCGAGCGTCGCGGCTGCGTTGAGGTAGCGGCGACGATGTTCGAGATCGTCGAGCGTGACGAGCATCTGCGCCGCGGTCAGTCCTTCGGCGCCGAGTACCTCGGCCCACACCTGTGACAGCGCGATCTGTCCGGTCGCGGCGGCCGCCTGTGCATCCTCGAGGCTGGCGCGTCCGCCCTTGGCCAGCCCCAACCGCCGTGCGCCGAGCGCGATCGCACCCGACGAGACGACCGCGACCTGCTGGCCGGCCCTGGCGCGTGTGGCGATGTCGGCGGCGATGCCGGTCAGCCAGTCACGCCGCACCGCGCCGTCCGGATCGACGAGCAGCGCCGAACCGATCTTGACGATCAGGCGGGGGCAGGCGGCGGGCGGAAACAGGCTCATGGCGCCGCCGATAGCGCGCGCGGCGCCGCGCGCCAATGGCTTTGCTCAGCGATCGCCGCCGAAGGTGTAGCTGAGCGCGACGCCGACCGATGGCTGGTCGCGCGACCCCAGTTGGCGGACGACAGGCGAGCGCGCGGCGTCGCCGACGAGGCGGTCGTAACGGGCATAGGCCGCGAGACCCCAGCTCGGGCTGAGCTGGCGGAGATAACCGGCGGTCAGTCCGACCGCGTGGACCCCGCCGTCGATATCGAAAGCGGGAAGGCGCGACGCGGCCGCTGCGGCCGGACTCACCCCGAAATAGGCGCGCTGATATTTGCCGTCGCCGAGCGTCACGCGCGGGCCGACGGAGAAGAGCCAGTCGTCGCCGTCGCGCACGACATAATCGGCGCTGACTTCGCCGACGAAGCCGTCATGGCCGCCGAGGCCCCGCCGGGCCTCCGCCCGCAGGCGAAAGTTCGGGGTCAGCGACACCTGCGCGAACCCGCCCGCTTCGATCGTCAGCCCGACCTTGGGCAGGTTGGCGCCGACATCGGCGGCGGTGCGTTTGCCGACGAAGCCGAAGGCCGGGCCGAAGGCGAAGTCGCCGGCCTGGAGGAGCGGCGCGCCGAAGCTTTCGTCGGCGGCTTCGAAGGTGAATTCGGTGCCTTCATGCTCGCGCGAGAGATCGAGATAGGGGCCGATCGACAGGTCTTTCGCGCCCGGCCAGGCTGGCGAAAGCTGTGGTCCGGCGATGATGCGCGTGCGTTTGGGCGGCTGGCCCTCGTCCTGCGCGCGCGTCGTCGCCGGGAAGGCGATGAGCGATACGGCGGTGACGAGCGTCGGGATCAGGCGGCGAAGGGGCATTGGGAACTCCTGCTGGTCCCCCAACAAGCCCCGCCTCTGGACATGGTTCCTAGACCGGCGACCACTCCGCGTCGGCATCGCTGTCGGGGTCTTCGCCCGCGACGTCGCCCGCGACGGCTTCGAGCAGCTTGTCGAGCACGGCTTCGATGCCCGCGCCGCTGGCGCCCGACAGCGCCATCACCGGATGGCCGCTTTCTTTGGCGAGTTCGGCCGACAACGCCGCGATCAGTTCGTCGTCGAGCGTGTCGACCTTGTTGAGCGCGACCACCACCGGCTTGTCGAGCAGGTCGGCACCATAGGCCTCAAGCTCGTTGCGCACGATGCGATAGCTGGTCGCGACATCCTCGTCGTTCGCGTCGACGAGGTGGAGCAGCACGCGGCAACGTTCGATATGGCCGAGGAAACGGTCGCCGACCCCGGCGCCGTCGGCGGCGCCCTCGATCAGGCCGGGGATGTCAGCGACGACGAATTCATTGCCCTTGTGGCTCACGACGCCGAGCTGCGGACGCAGCGTGGTGAAGGCGTAGGCGCCAACCTTGGCCTGCGCATTGCTCACCGCATTGATGAAGGTCGATTTGCCGGCATTGGGCAACCCGACCAGCCCCGCGTCGGCGAGCAGCTTCAACCGCAGCCACACCCACATCTCCTCGCCGGGCCAACCGGGGCCGTGCTGGCGCGGGGCGCGGTTGGTGCTGGTCTTGTAGCTCGCATTGCCGCGCCCGCCGTCGCCGCCGCGCAGGAAGGTGACCTGTTCGCCCTCCTTGGTCAGGTCGGCGAGCAGGCTGCGCTCTTCGTCGTCGTCGAGGATCTGGGTGCCGATCGGCACCTTGATCAAGAGGTCGGGGCCGCCGGCGCCGGTGCGGTCGCGGCCGGCACCGGGGGTGCCGCGCTTGGCCTTGAAATGCTGGGTGTAGCGAAAGTCGATCAGCGTGTTGAGCCCGGCGACCGCTTCGAAGATGATGTCGCCGCCCTTGCCGCCGTTGCCGCCGTCGGGACCGCCATATTCGACATATTTCTCGCGCCGGAAACTGACGGCGCCGGGGCCGCCGTCACCGGACTTCACGAATATCTTGGCTTGATCGAGGAAATGCATGGCGGGGCCTTTGGGCGCGGGAGACGGGAAAACTACACATCAAATCCCGTTCGTGTCGAGCGAAGTCGAGACACCCATCGGGGCACACGACCGAAGGGAGTCTCGACTTCGCTCGATGCGAACGGAATGACGGGATGCGGCCCCTTAGCGCGCGCGCAATAAAATTGCTAGCCTTCAGGCAGCAGGCTTGCCGCCGTGCTCAGCCCAGAATTTCGCGATCCTGCCGGTGATCAATTCGGTCGCCAGCACCCGCGACGTGTCGCGCGGTAGGTCGAGCGCCTCGGCCATCGGGCCGCCGAGCTGTGCATCGCCCAGCGCCATCAGCACCAGTGCCAGCGTATCTTCGTGCATCAGGCGTTTTTCATGCGCGTCGGGCGCGATGTTGTCGATCAGCCGGTGGATCGCCTCGACGATCGGGTCGAGCGCATCCTCGTTGCCCGTCGCAGCCATCCAGGTCGCGAGCGCGCCGGCGCCGCCCTCGTTGAAGGCGTCGAAGGCGAGGTCGACGATCTCGCGCACATTGCGTTCGCCCGGTGGCGATTCCGCCATCTTCCTGCCGATCGTCGCGCAGACGGTTTCGGCCTGATAGGCGGCGAGTGCCTTTTGCAGCCCCGCCGCGCTGCCGAAATGATGCAGCAGATTGGCGTGGGTGCGGTCGATGCGCGCCGCCACGGCTTTCAGCGTCACCGCCGCCGGCCCCATCTCGATCAGGATCGTCCGCGCCGCCTCGAGCGCCGCCGACCGGCTCTCTTCGGGACTCAGGCGCTTCTTCGCTACTATTGACACCACTGTAAGTAACCTTTAACATATGCCCCATAGGACGTCCCCACGCCCTTCCTCTCCTTTTCGACGGTGCAGACCATATGTCCAGCTTTTCCCACAACCCGACCCCCGCCGACCTTGCGATCACGCCGCGCGACATGCGCTTCGGCCGCGACGACCGGCAGGGCCGCTGGTGGCTGAACGGCGACCCGATCGCCTCGGCTTTTCACACTGCGTTGTCGGTGACCTTCCCGCGCGGCGAGGCGATGTTCATCGAGGCGGTGAAAGCGCACCGCGATGGCGTGCCCGACAAATTGGCGCGCGAAATCCGCGCCTTCACCCAGCAGGAGGTGATCCACAGCCGCGAGCATGTGGTGTTCAACAAGAAGGCGGCGGAAGCGGGTTACGACCTCAGCGAGCTCGAAGACGATGTGAACCACGTCCTCGACCTGATCAAGGCACGGCCGCAGATCGTCAACCTGATGGCGACGATCGCGCTCGAACATTATACCGCGATGATGGCGGCGGTGATGCTGCGCGACGACAGCATGTATGCCGGTGCCGAGCCCGAATGGGCGGCGCTGTGGAAATGGCACGCGATCGAGGAGATCGAGCATAAGGGCGTCGCCTATGACACCTGGCTGCACGCGACGAAGGACTGGAGCCGGTTCCGGCGCTGGCGTGCCAAGTCGATCATGATGCTGCTGGTCACCACCCGCTTCTGGCCGAAGCGGGTCAAGGGGATGAAGGCGCTGCTGAAGCAGGACGGGCTGACCGGCTGGCGGGTCACGGCGCGTATCTGGTGGTATCTGCTCGGCAAGCCGGGGGTGCTGCGCAAGAGCTTCCTGCCTTGGCTCAGCTATTTCCTGCCCGGCTTCCACCCGTGGAATCACGACGACCGCGCGCTGATCGGCAAATATGAAAGCGATTATGCCGACGCGGTGATGCCGCAGCACAGCTCGGCTGCGCCGGCGCGGCACGAGGAATTGGCGGCCGCGGCCGCCTGACCGGCTCGTAAAGGCGGAGCCTCCAAAGGGCTCTCTCTCCCCATTTTCGGGGCTTCGCCTTTGCGGGATCAGCGGCTTGCGGCGCGTCGTGTGCGCTGATAGCCCGGCGCCATGTTCACGACGCCCCCGATCATCGAAACCGACCGCCTGCGCCTGCGCGAGCACCGCCTGTCGGACAAAGCCGACCATATCGCGATGTGGGCCGACGAGCGCGTGACGCGCTTCATCGGCGGCGAGCCGCGCCCCCCCGACGTCAGCTGGGGCAAGTTCCTGTCGGCCGCCGGGCTGTGGCCGGTGATGGGCTTTGGTTATTGGGTGTTTGCCGACAGGGTCACCGACAGGCTGATCGGCATGGGGGGCTTAAGCTATTTCGGTCGCGGCATCCCCGAACTCGAAGGACAGCCCGAGGCGGGTTGGGCGTTCGACGCCGATCACTGGGGCGGCGGCCTCGCGACCGAGGCGATGGGCGCGGCGCTGGCCTGGGCCGACGCGAACCTCGACGCGGCGGACATCCGTTGCATCATCGAACCGGGACATGGCGCATCGGAGCGCGTCGCGGCGAAGCTGGGGTTCGGCCTGACCGGATCGAGCGAAGTGCTACCCGAGATCGTTAATATCTACGTGCGACCGCGCGGCGGATAGAGATATTCGTCATTGCGAGCGGAGCGAAGCAATCTCCGGCTATCGACCTTGCGAAAGGCCGATAGCTTGAGATTGCCGCGTCGCCTTCGGCTCCTCGCAATGACGAGATGTGGTTTAGCCTAAGCCAGTTCCACCACCAGCAACCCGCCCTCGGCGCTGACGACGCGGACCTTGGTGCCTTCGGCGGTATCCGGGCCGCGCACCGGCCATTCGCCGTCGCCGACTTTGGCGCGGCCGCGGCCGTCCTCGATCGCCTTGGTCACCGTCAGTACTTCGCCGACCAGCCGCCCGCCGCGCTGGTTGAGCAGCGGGTCGGTGGTGGTGATCGGATTGTCGCGCAGATATTTGCGCCCCGCGTAAAGCGCGACGATCGACAATATGGCAAAGATGGCGAGCTGCAGCGGGACACCGATCGGGACGATCCACGCGACGATGCCGGTGACGATCGCGGCGGCGCCGAGCCAGACGAGGAAGAAGCCCGGCGCGACGATCTCGGCCGCCGCGAGCAGGACGCCGATCGACAACCACGCCCAATGCGGCTCCATGTTCGCAATCCAGTCGGGCATGTCAGCGGCCCCCTTCGCGGCTGGTCAGCGCATCCTTGGCCAGTTCGCCGATGCCGCCGAGCGTGCCGATCAACTGGGTCGCCTCGACGGGGAACAGGATCGTCTTGGCATTGGGGCTGGTCGCGAACTGGCTGATCGCCTCGACATATTTTTGCGCGATGAAATAGTTGATCGCTTGCGCATTGCCGCTGGAGATCGCGTCCGACACCATCTGGGTCGCCTTGGCTTCGGCCTCGGCTTCGCGTTCACGGGCCTCGGCGTCGCGGAAGGCGGCCTCGCGGCGGCCTTCGGCCTGCAGGATCTGGCCCTGCTTCTCACCCTCGGCGCGCAGGATCTCCGACGCGCGCATGCCTTCGGCTTCGAGGATGTTGGCGCGCTTTTCGCGCTCGGCCTTCATCTGCCGCGCCATCGCGTTCGAAATGTCGGCGGGCGGCCGGATGTCCTTGATCTCGACGCGGGTGATCTTGACGCCCCACGGCGTCGTCGCATCGTCGACGACGTGCAGCAGGCGCGCGTTGATCTCGTCGCGCTTCGACAGCGTCTCGTCGAGGTCCATCGAGCCCATGACGGTGCGCAGGTTGGTCGTCGTCAGGTTCATGATCGCAAGATAGAGGTCGCTGACTTCGTAAGCGGCCTTCGCGGCGTCGAGCACCTGGAAGAAGACGACGCCGTCGACCGCGACCATCGCATTGTCCTTGGTGATGATTTCCTGGCCCGGGATGTCGAGCACCTGTTCCATCATGTTCACCTTGCGGCCGACGCGGTCGAAGAAGGGGGTGATGAAGTTGAGCCCCGGCTGCGCGGTGTGCGTGTAGCGTCCGAACCGTTCGATCGTATAGCTGAAGCCCTGCCGGACCGGCGTCATCGCCCAGATCAGGAAGAACAAGGCGAGCACCACGATCGCGATGGCAAACCCAAAACCCATGACAAATCCCCTCTGCTTGGTCGCAAACCTCTGGCGCTAACTTATTGCGACATTGCCCGGCTTGCGCCACAGAAAAGCGCATGATCGATTTTGCGCCCCGCTCGCTGCTCTATGTTCCCGGTTCCAACGCCCGCGCACTGGAGAAGGCGCAGGGGCTTGCGGCCGACATGCTGATCGTCGACCTTGAGGATGCGGTGCCCGCCGACCGCAAGGAAGAGGCGCGTGCCGCGATGCGCGCGGCGGTGGTCGCTGGGTTCCCGGGCAAGCGGATCGCGGTGCGGATCAACGGCACCGGGAGCGAGCATCAGGCGGCCGACATCAACGCGGTCGCCGGGCTGCCGCTCGATGCCGTGGTGCTGCCGAAGGTCGATGCGATCGCCGACCTCGAACCCGCACGCGGGCTTGCCCTGCCTTTGCTCGCGATGATCGAGACGCCGACCTCGATTTACGCCGCGCGCGACATCGCCGCCGACCCTGCGGTCGCGGGCCTGATCGCCGGACTCAACGACCTTGCCTACGAACTGAAGCTGCCCGACGGCATGGACCGCGGCGCGATGAGCCACGCGATTCAGGCGATCGTGCTCGCGGCGCGCGCGGGCGGGAAATTTGGCTTCGATGGGGTTTATAACGCGATCGACGACGCCGAAGGTTTTGCGACGGAAGCCGCCGAGGGGCGGCGGCTGGGGTTCGACGGCAAGACGCTGATCCACCCGTCGCAGGTCGAGCCGTGCAATGCCGTCTTTGCGCCGTCCACGCGCGAGATCGCCGAGGCCGAAGCGCTGGTTGCCGCGGCGACCGGCGGGGCGCAGCGACATGCGGGGCGGATGATCGAAGATATGCATGTCGCCGCGGCCCGCGCGCTGCTGGAGCGGGCGGGGCGATAAACGCCCGACCCGCTTCGACGAACCGTCTTGCCGGTCGTTCGCGGACATGCCATGCCGCGCCGCCATGCACGCAATAAAATTTCGCGCCGCGATCGCGGCCGTCGCTCTGATCGCCGTCTCCGTTTCCGCCGTTCAGGCCAGGCCGGTCGATCCCCCGATTACCGAAGCCGACCTCGCCGCGCATATGCGCGTGCTGGCGAGCGACGCGTTCGAGGGGCGCGCGCCGGGGACCGAGGGCGAGAACCGCACCATCGCCTATGTCGTCGGCGAATGGGCCAGGATGGGGCTCCAGCCCGTGCCGGGCAGCGAAACCCCCTGGCTGCAACCGGTGCCGCTGGTCGAAAGCGCCGCGATCGCGGGCAGCGTCCAGTTCAAGGTACGCGGCCGCGCCTTTCCGCTGTCGGACGACAGCATCGTCCTGACCGGACGCGACGCCTCGCTGGCGCTGGCGGACGTTCCGGTGATCTTCGTCGGCTATGGTGTCGATGCATCGGGCAAGGTCGCCGCCGATGTGAAGGGCAAGGTCGCGATCCTGCTCTCCGACGCGGTGCCGTTCGGCGAGAAGATGCCGCGCTATCGCGACCGGCGCCAGATGCTCGCCGACGCGGGCGCGACCGCGGTGCTCGTCGTCGCGAGCGATGCGCTGCCTTGGGCGGCGGTGCAGGGATCGTTCGGATCGCAGACCACCAAGCTTGCCGGCGCCAAGCCCGGCGCTCCGGCGACGGGCTTCATCGCGGCGCCCGCGCTGCAGGCCTTGCTGACCAAGGTCGGCAAGCCGGCGGTCGCGGCGCTCGAAGCCGCCAAATCGCCCGATTATCGCGGCACCGACCTCGCCGTCACCGCGAACCTCAGCGCCGAGACCGAAGTGCGTCCCTATGCCAGCCACAATATCATCGCCAAACTGCCGGGCGCGAAACCCGACGGCAAGGCGGTGCTGTTCCTCGGCCATTGGGACCATCTGGGGATCTGCGGCGACGAGGGCGATGCCGATCGCATCTGCAACGGCGCGGTCGACAATGCGAGCGGCATCGCAGTGCTGACCGAGGTCGCCAAGCGGCTCGCCAGCGGCCCGCGTCTCGACCGCGACATTTATTTCATGGCGACGACCGCCGAGGAAAAGGGCCTGCTCGGCGCCACTTATTTTGCCGACCATCCGGTGGTGCCGCTGGGCGACATCACCGTCGCGCTCAACATCGACACCATCGCCATCTCGCCGCGCGGCACGCCGGTCGCGACGATCGGGCGCGGGCGTCCCGCCTATGACGCGGTGGTGCGCAAGGTTTCCACCGACCTCGGCCGCAAGCTCGACGAGGATGGCGAGGCCGACGCCTTTGTCCAGCGGCAGGACGGCTGGGCGCTCGGCGCCAAGGGCGTGCCGTCGCTGATGGTCGGGGGAAGTTTCTCGGACATGCCGTTGCTCGAGAAATTCCTCGGCAGCGACTATCACAAGGCCGCCGACAATTTCAGCGATGCGATCCCGCTCGGCGGCGCGGCGGAGGATGCCGACCTGCACGTCGCGCTGGGGCGGGTTTTCGCCGACACCAAGGCTTGGTTGGGAACGGAGAAATAGGGCCGGGGAAAAAGGGTTCGTCATTGCGAGCGAAGCGAAGCAATCCAGGGCGGTTTACGCCTGCTCTGGATTGCCGCGTCGCTTCGCTCCTCGCAATGACGAGTTGATGAGGCTGATCAGGCCGCCTGCTTCGCCCGTTCGCTCATTTCCTGGTTGAGCATTTCGGCCAGCAGGAACGCCAGTTCCAGCGACTGACCCGCGTTCAAACGCGGGTCGCAATGGGTGTGATAGCGGTCGGCGAGGTCCATCTGGGTCACGTCCATCGCACCGCCGGTGCATTCGGTGACATTCTGACCGGTCATCTCGATATGGATGCCGCCACCATGCGTGCCCTCGGCGCGGTGGACGGCGAAGAAGCCGCGCACTTCGGCGAGGATGCGCTCGAACGGGCGCGTCTTGTAGCCGTTGGGCGTCTTGATGACATTGCCGTGCATCGGGTCGCACGACCAGACGACAGGATGCCCCGATTCCTTCACCGCGCGCACCAGCCTGGGCAGGTGCGCCTCGATCTTGTCATGGCCATAGCGTGTGATCAGCGTCATGCGCCCTGCGACATGATTGGGATTGAGCGTGTCGAGCAGGCGCAGCAGCACGTCGGCTTCGAGGCTCGGTCCGCACTTCATGCCGACCGGATTGCCGATGCCGCGGAGGTACTCGATATGCGCGGAGCCTTCGAAGCGGGTGCGGTCGCCGACCCACAGCATATGGCCCGAGGTGTCGTACCAGCCGCCGGTCAGGCTGTCCTGCCGCGTCAGCGCCTGCTCATAGGGAAGCAGCAGCGCTTCATGGCTGGTGTAAAAGCTGGTGCCCTTGATCTGCGGCACCGTTTCGGGGGTGACGCCGCAGGCTTCCATGAAGGCGAGCGCTTCGGAAATGCGCGCGGCGGTTTCCTGATATTTCTTCGCCCAGGGGCTGCGGTCCATGAAGTCGTGCGTCCAGGCGTTGACCTGGCGCAGATTGGCATAGCCGCCGCCGGCGAAGGCGCGCAGCAGGTTCAGCGTTGCCGCCGACTGGTTGTACGCCTTGACCATGCGCTGCGGGTCGGGCGCGCGGCCCGATGCTTCGAACGCGATGTCGTTGATGATGTCGCCGCGATAGCTGGGCAGCTCGACGCCATCGATGTCTTCCATGTCGGCCGAACGCGGCTTGGCGAACTGGCCCGCCATGCGGCCGAGCTTCACCACCGGCATTTTCGACGCGAAGGTCAGCACGACCGCCATCTGGAGCAGCACGCGGAAGGTGTCGCGGATGTTGTTCGGATGGAATTCGGCGAAGCTTTCGGCGCAGTCGCCGCCCTGGAGCAGGAACGCCTTGCCCTCGGCGACGCGGCCGAGCTCGCTGGTCAGTTCGCGCGCCTCGCCGGCAAACACCAGCGGCGGATAATTCGACAGCTCGCGCTCGGCGGCGGCGAGGGCTACCTCGTCCGAATAGGTGGGAAGCTGGCGGGCTTCGTGCGAGCGCCAGCTGTGCGGCTGCCATGGCTGTGTCATAATCAAAATCCAAAAATCGAATCGCGCGCCGCCATGGCGCGAATGGACCATGGAGGCAAGGATCAGGAAATTAGCATCGGCGCGGCTTTTGCGCACCTGTGCTTTTCTTTGCCGCGAAAAACTGATAGTTTGCTATGGTTTTTGGGACGTGCGCGCGGGGATCGCGATCGTCCGTTCGGCAATCCGTAACCTTCTACACTTAGTGGCCCAGGTAAGGGGCCACCTGTTGAAAAGATTCATATGGCGAGTTTCGATCCCGCCTGGTTCGGATATGGCGCACTTTTGCTGGTGCTCGGAACCAGCTTCGCGCTGACCCTGACGCACGTCCGCATCGGGCTGGCGCTTGCGGCGCTGATCGCGCTGCCGCTCACCCTGTTCCATGCTCCGGGCGCCGGCTATTCGCTGCTCGTCGGGCTGATCCTGGCGGTCAACCTCGGACAGGCGGGGCGGGACTGGATCGGCGATGCCCAGGTGGCTTTTTCGCCGGAGGAACAGGAATTGCGGCGGCTGCACTTCGAAGCGCTCAGCCCGAGCAATGCACGCAGGCTGATCGATCAAGGGCACTGGATTTCGGCGCGGCGCGGCGAGGTCTTGATCCGCGAGGACCAGGCGGCGCCCAGCCTCTTTTACCTTGCCGACGGGGTTGCGACGATCCGGCGCGAGGGCATCGACGTCGGCACCGTGGCGGGCGGGACGCTGATCGGCGAGGCGACAGTGCTCGACGGCAGCCATGCGACCGGGACCGTCTTGCTCGCGAGCAACGCGCGGATGTGGTTCATCCCGGCGCATTCGCTGCGCGCCTATCTCACCGCCAATCCGGGCATCGCCGCCACGCTGCACGAAGGCTTTGCGCGCGCGCTTCGCGGTAAATTGGCGAACGCCAACGCCCGCATTGCCGACCTGCCACCCATCGCTTAGGGTCTGCCGCATTATTGTCATCGGCGGCTTCTAATATGGACTATATATGGCACTGACTTTGTACGGAATTCCCAATTGCGACACGGTGAAAAAGGCGCGGACCTGGCTCGATGCGGCGGGCGTTCCGTACAGATTCCACGATTTTCGCAAGGACGGGCTCGATCCCGCGACGCTGCAATCCTGGATCGACGCGATCGGCTGGGAAAAATTGCTCAACAAAGCCGGGACGACCTTTCGCAAGCTGCCCGACGCGGACAAGGCGGATCTGGATGCGGGCAAGGCCAAGGCCTTGATGCTCGACCAGCCGGCGATGATCAAACGGCCGGTGGTCGAGGCGGACGACGGGGTGAGCGCGGGCTTTTCGGCCGCCGAATGGCAGACGCGTTTTGCATGATCCGGCGCTGGGCGGTGGTGCCAGCGCTGCTGCTCGCGGCGTGCGGGGCTGAGCCGATGGCGGCGCAGCAACCGACGCTCGACGGCAAGGCCCCGATCGTCATCGCGCACCGCGGCGCGTCGGGCGAGCGCCCGGAACATACGCTTGAAGGCTATCGGCTCGCGATCGACCTCGGTGCCGACTATATCGAACCCGACCTCGTGCTGACCAAGGACGGTGTGCTCGTCGCGCGCCACGAGAATGAGATTTCGGAGACCACCGACGTCGCCGATCATCCCGAATTCGCCGGCCGCAAGACCACGAAGACGATCGATGGAACCGCGTTCACCGGATGGTTCACCGAGGACTTCACCCTTGCCGAACTCAAGACGCTGCGTGCGAAGGAACGATTGCCGCAACTGCGCAGCACCGAATATGACGGCAGATATGAGGTTCCGACCTTCGCTGAAATCCTCGACCTGCTGGCCGAAGTGAACAAGGGGCGCCGCGTCCCGGTCGGCGTCTATCCCGAAACCAAGCATCCGGGCTATTTCACGTCGATCGGCCTGCCGCACGAGGCGACGCTGCTGGCGATGCTTGACCGCTATGGCTATCGCGGCCGCAGCGCACCGGTGTTCATCCAGAGCTTCGAGGTCGCCAACCTCAAGGCGATCCGCGCGAGGAGCGACCTGCCGCTGATCCAGTTGATGGACGGCGAAGGCGGTCCTGCCGACGATGCGAAGACGACCTATGCCGCCATGGCGACGCCCGCCGGGCTGAAAGCCATCGCCGCCTATGCCGACGGTATCGGACCCGACAAGGCGATGGTCATCCCGCGCGGCGCGCTCGGAACGCTGGGCGAGCCGACGACGCTGGTGGCGGACGCCCATGCGGCAGGACTCAAGGTTCATCCCTGGACCTTTCGCCGCGAAAATTATTTCCTGCCGCTCGCCGACAAGGGGGGCATCAATCCCGCCGGCCATGGCGATCTGGGCGCCGAGATCGACGCTTATCTGAAAACCGGCATCGACGGGCTGTTCAGCGACAACCCGCGCGAGGCCGTTGCGACGGTGAAAGGCAAGCCATGACCGAACGCGCATTGGGCCAGAGCGGCCTGTCGATCCGGCCCTTCATGCTCGGCGGCAATGTCTTCGGCATGACCGCGGACCGCGACGCGAGCTTTGCCGTGCTCGACCGATTCGTCGAACTGGGCGGTGGCATGATCGACACCGCCGACGTCTATTCGGCCTGGGTGCCGGGCCACAAGGGCGGCGAGTCCGAGCGCATGATGGGCGCTTGGCTGAAGGCCGGCGGCGCGCGCGACCGGGTGATGATCGCGACCAAGGTCGGCATGATGCCCGGCGGGCTGAAGCCTGATCGCATCCGCGAGGCGGTGCAGGGTTCGCTCGACCGGCTCGGCACCGATCGGATCGACCTGTATTTCGCGCACAAGGACGATCCGGACGTGCCGTTGGACGAGGTGCTCGGCGCGTTCGGCGAACTGGTCGACGCGGGCGTCGTGGACGCGATCGGCGCGTCCAACTATTCGGCCGATCGGCTGGCCGAGGCGCTGCGCGTGGCCGACGGCAACGGCCTGCCGCGTTTCACCGTGATTCAGCCCGAACTCAACCTGCTCGATCGCGGCCAATATCAGGGCGCGCTGCAGGATTTGTGCGTTGCCGAGGGGCTGGGTGTCGTCACCTATTTCAGCCTCGCTTCGGGGTATTTGTCGGGCAAATATCGCAGCGTCGATGACATCGGCCGAAGCGCGCGCGGCCCGCGCGTGAAGCCCTATGTCGAGGGCAAGGGGCCGGCGATGCTGGCGGCGATGGATACCATAGCGGCGGAGACGGGTGCCACCCTGTCGCAGATCGCGCTTGCCTGGGTCGCCGCCCAGCCGGGCGTCACCGCGCCCATCGCGAGCGCGACGAGCGTCGCGCAACTCGACGAGATCATGGGCAGCGAGAATCTGACGCTGACCGCGGAGCAACTTGCGGCGCTGACTGCCGCCGGAGCCTAGTCGAGCGCGCAGCTTTCGAAGCTGATCCCCCGTTCGAACAGAAAGTCGCCGATCGTCTCGCGGGCGTCGGCGTGCGCATTGGCGTCGAAATCTTCTTCCGTCGTCGCGCTTGCCGGATCGTCGACCGGGTGTGCGACGTCGAAACGATGTTTGGCGCCGGGGTAGAGCTTTACGATGAACGGATATTCGGCGTTCTCCACACGCCCGACGGCGAGGGCTTCGAGCCTTTTGGCCGGTGCGGTCCCGTCGGCGGTGCCTTGCAGCGCCAGCACCGGCATCCGCTGCGGCCAGGGGGACGGCTGGCCCCCGACCGAGGGATAATAGACGATCGCGGCGCGAATGCCGCTGTCTGTGCCTTGCTTGCTCGATGCCAGCGTGAGTGCGCCTTCGCCGCCGCGCGACCAGCCGACGACGACGCCGGGGCAGCGCATGTCGAAGCGGCCCTGCTCACGCAGCCGTGCGATCGCGTCGATCGCAATAGTCGCGCGCTTTTCACCCGCCGATCCCTTCGGGGCGAGTCGTTTGAGCGCCGCGTCGTCGTCTACGATCACGACGTCGATGCCGCGATCATTCAGATATCGGGCAAGGTCGGCATATTGATTGCCGGGTGCGAGCGTGCCGACCCCGGCAGCGCGGGGAAAGAATATCGCCCAGGGGCGTGGTTTCGTGTCGGGAGCGACCGGGATCAGGTGCAGGTCGGCGGGGAGCGGGGCGGGGGACTCCGCCGACAGCGGCGCGGCGGCCAGCAGGGCGGAACAGAGCAATGCAAGGCGGGGCACCGGCGACTCCTTTCGGACGGTCCAGCCTAGGCCTTTTCGCGGGCGCTGCCAAATCAAGGTGCGGCCCCGGCCCCGGGGAGAGCCGAGGCCGCACCCGCGCGGCCGCGCTGTTTCAATCGGCGCTTTCGTCCCACTGGAACACCGCTTCGAGCGGCTTGTCGAACGTGCGCGCGATGCGAAAGGCGACTTCGAGCGAGGGGGAATATTTGCCCTGTTCGATTGCCGCGATCGTCTGGCGGGTGACCCCGACCCGGTCGCCGAGGTCGCCTTGGGTCATCTCGCCCGAAAGGAAGCGCAGCGTGCGGATGTCGTTGGTGAAAGGGGGCTTAGCCATGCCAGCCCCTCCGGTAGCTGATGAGCACGACGACGCTGTTTACCAGTTCGGCGGCGACGATCGCGAACAGGCCGCAATTCGCCAGCCGCACCCCGCCGTCGACGAAGGGCATATAGACGCCGACGACCATCATCCCCACCAGCAGCACATAATAGGCGGCGGTCGCCCCGCGGCGGCGGATCGCGCGGTCGCGCTCGTCGGCGCGCGCGCGCTCCGACTTCGGGGCCTGCGCCGACAGGATGATCGTGCCGACGATGACGGTGGCAGCATGCGCTATGGCGATCGATCCGAAGAGCCACAGCATGGGGAATATTTCGCGCCCGGCGGGATGCCCGGACAGGAGAAGCCCGAAATAGAGGGTATAGGCGGCGACCATCGCGATGACGTTCAGCCAGGCGGTCTTTTCACGGAAGTTCATCGACAAATCTCCGGTGTCGGCGCCGGCAAGCTGCCGCGCGGATTCGAGGGTCGCGGAGGACATGGCTCAGTACCCCCGGCGATAGAGGAACAACTGGGTCCCGATGCGGACCAACTCGGCGACGACCAGCGTCGCGATCATCAGATTGAGCTGCTGCGCCTGGCCGATGCCCCAGAAGATCAGGAAGATGTTGACCCAGATGCCGACGACGAGCGGATAATAGGCATAATGGGTGCCGTGCATATGAAAGCTGCGGTCGCGTTCGTCCTCTTTGACATCGACCTCTCCGCGGTTGCGGATCGCAAGGACGGCGGTGGCGACGGTCATCGCGACGATGATTGCGATGGTGACCGGCACCAGCATCCCCGCCGTCGCCCACACAGCCGCCGGACTGTCGGCGATCTGCCAAGGGTAGGCGAGGAAGTACCAGCCGAACGCCAGGATCATCGTCACCAGCGTGACCCAGTGAATTTTCTCGCGGAAGGCCATCCGATTCGACTCCATGTCATGAAATATGCACTCTATGTCTAATATTTTTAACATAGAGTCAATAAAAAATAACATGACATGGCTTTGGCGCTTTCGCCGCCTTCTATTTGGGGGTAAGCGGCGACCCCATGTCCACGCTCCCAAAAACGCTCACCTACGACACCTCGACCAGCCGCGCCAATCCGACGCCGCAGCCGATGAAGCGCCTGACGGTGCCGCGGATTCGCCAGCGCAAGGGCGGCGAGCCGATCGTCATGCTGACCGCCTATACCGTCCGCATGGCGCAGCTGCTCGATCCGCATTGCGACATGCTGCTCGTCGGCGATTCGCTGGCGCAGGTGATCTATGGCCTGCCGCACACCGTCGGCGTGACGATGGACATGATGGCGCTGCACGGCGCGGCGGTGGTGCGCGGCAGCTATCATGCGGCGGTGATCGTCGACATGCCCTTCGGCAGCTATGAGGGCAGCCCGCAGCAGGCGTTCGACAATGCGGCGCGGCTGCTCAAGGAAACCGGCGCCGCGGCGGTCAAGGTCGAGGGCGGCAAGGTGCTCGCCCCGACGATCGAATTCCTGACCCAGCGCGGCATTCCGGTAATGGGCCATGTCGGGCTGACCCCGCAGGCGGTGAATATCCTCGGCGGCTATGGCGTGCGCGGCAAGAGCGAAGAGGAAGCGCGTTCGATCGTCGAGGACGCGGTCGCGGTCGCAAAGGCGGGCGCCTTTTCCATCGTCATCGAAGGTGTGCTCGAATCGATCGCGATCGAGATCACCGAGAAGGTCGACTGCCCGACGATCGGCATCGGTGCGTCGGCCAAATGCGACGGCCAGGTGCTGGTCACCGACGACATGCTCGGCATGTTCGATCGCGTCCCCAAATTCGTGAAACGCTATCAGGATATGGCCGGCGTGGTGAACGGCGCGGTCAAGGATTATGCCGACGAAGTCAGGTCCCGTTCATTCCCCACCGAAGATCAGATCTACGCCGGTTGATCCGGCATAAGGCGGTGTGCGCGGGCCAAGTGAAAAGCTTGGCCTTTTCGGGTGCCGTCGCTAAGGAAACCACCGGCGGGCGTCTTCGTGCCTGCCCGGTCTATGGAGAATATGTGTGGCGTTGAGCCCGACGAACAATGCGGCCCTGTTGCAGGAAGTGGATGAGGCTGTCCGCAAGGACCAGCTCGACAGCATCTGGCAGCGGTTTGGCATCTGGATCTTGGTCGGGGTCGTCGCGGCGTTGATCGCGTTCGGCGGCTACCTTTATTGGGGCCATATGCAGGAAACCAAGCGCGGCGAGAATGCCGAGCAGCTGCTCGCGGCCTTCGACAAGTTGAAGGCGGCGCAGCCGACTGCGGCGACCGCCGAGCTGACCAAGATCGAGGCCGACGGCGGCCCCGCCTATCGCGCCGTCGCGCTGTTCCAGCAGGCGAACATGAAGGCCGAACGCGGCGACCTGAAATCCGCTGCCGCGCTGATGGCCAAGGCCGCCGCCGACACCAAGCTCGACCCGTCGCTGCGTGATCTGGCGCTGATCCGCCAGACCGCCTTCGAATATGACACGCTGAAGCCCGAAGTGGTGATCGCGCGAATGAAACCGATGGTCGATGCCAAGGATCCCGCGTCGAGCTGGTTCCCGAGCGCCGCCGAACTGTCGGCAACCGCGCATTACCAGCTCGGTCAGTATAAAGAGGCGGGCGCGCTTTACGGCCGGATCGCCGACACCCCCAATATCCCCAAGTCGCTGCAGTCGCGCACCGTCCAGATGGCCGGCATGCTGGGCGTCGACGTCGTCAAGGATCGCGCGGTCGAGAGCGCCGCGAAGGAACAGAAGGGCAGCGTCGCACCGGCGGCCGCCGGACCAGCCGAGGAAAAGAAATAATGCGGAAAGCCAATTTTGTCGGCGTGGCGCTGATTGCGCTGACGCTCGCCGGCTGCGGCGTGCTCAAGGGCAATGGCGGGCCGAAAACCCCGACCGTCGGCGACCGCGTCTCGATCCTGTCGAACGATAACAGCGTCAAAGTCGATCCCGCCACCGCGTCGGTCGCGGTCGTGCTGCCCGATCCCGTCGTGAACGCGAACTGGGCGCAGTCGGGCGGCAACGCGTCGAAATCGATGGGCCACCCCGCGCTCGGCGCGTCGCGCAGCCAGATCTGGACCGCCAGCATCGCCGGCGGCAACAACAAGCAGCGGCTGGCCGCGGCACCGGTCGTTTCGGACAACCGGCTGTTCGTGGTCGGCACCGATGCCGTCGTCTCGGCCTTTTCGGCCGACACCGGCGCGTCGCTGTGGAGCGCGGCGATCGGCACCACCGGCAAGGATTTCAAGGATTCGCTGTTCGGTGGCGGCGCGTCGGTCGACGGTAGCGTCGTCTATGCGACCAGCGGCGTCGGCGATGTGGCCGCGCTGAACGCGGCCGACGGATCGATCCTGTGGAAGGTGAAGCCCGCAGGGCCGCTGCGCGGCGCCCCGACGATCGCCTTCGGCGGCGTCTATGTCATCACCCAGGACAATCAGATCATCGCGCTCAACGCCGCCGATGGCGCGGTGCTGTGGCAGGCGACGGCGTCGCTCGAAGCCGGCAGCATCTTCGGCGCCGGATCGCCCGCCGCGGGGCAGGGCACGATCGTCGCCGGCTTCTCGTCGGGTGAGGTGCAGGCCTATCGGTACGAGAATGGCCGCGACCTTTGGGAAGATGCGCTGGCGCGCACCTCGATGGCGCTGTCGGTGTCGACCTTGTCCGACGTCGATGCCGACCCGGTGATCGACCGCGGCCGCGTCTTCGCGCTCGGCCAGGGCGGCCGCATGGCGAGCTACGAACTCGTCACCGGCCAGCGCAGCTGGGAAATTTCGATCGCCGGGATTTCGACGCCCTATGTGGTCGGCGAGTGGGTCTATGCGATGACCGACGATGGCAAATTGCTGTGCGTCGCGCGCGGCACCGGCAAGGTGCGCTGGCTCCAGCAGCTCGCACGTTTCCGCGTCGAAACCGAAAAGAAGAAGAAGGACCCGATCCGCTGGACCGGCCCGATCCTCGCCGGTGGCCGCCTGATCGCGGTGAACAGTGAGGGTCAGCTTTCCGAATTTTCGCCCGCCGACGGGTCGCTGATCGCGACGACCGAGTTCAAGACGTCGCTGTCGCAGTCGCCGATCGTCGCGAACAATGTCCTCTATATCCTGGCGGACGACGGACGCATCACCGCCTGGCGCTAAATTAAATAGGGACTGTCCCTATTTATTGAAGGAATATGAAATGGCGCGATCCGCAACGATCGCCATTGTCGGCCGGCCCAATGTCGGCAAATCGACGCTGTTCAACCGGCTCGTCGGCAAGCGCCTGGCGCTGGTCGACGACCAGCCGGGGGTGACGCGCGACCGGCGCGAAGGCGACGGCGAACTGCTGGGACTGAAATTCACGATCGTCGATACCGCCGGGTTCGAGGATTATGATGCGGCGACGCTGCCCGGCCGGATGCGTGTGCAGACGGAGAAAGCGGTGCGCGAGGCCGACGCTGCGCTGTTCATGATCGACGGCCGCGCCGGGGTGACTCCGCTCGACGAGGAAATCGCGCGCTGGCTACGCAGCGAGGACACGCCGATCATCCTCGTGGTCAACAAGGCCGAGGGCAAACAGGGCGAAAACGGCCTCAACGAAAGCTATTCGCTCGGCTTCGACAATCCGATCGCGCTCAGCGCCGAACATGGCGAGGGCATCGTCGACCTGTTCGACGCGCTGCGCCCGATCGTCGAGGGTTATGACGCCGCCGCGGCCGAAGCGCTGCCGTCGCCCATCGAGGGCGAAGAGGATGAGGATGCGCCGCTCGGTCCGCTGAAGCTGGCGATCGTCGGCCGCCCCAATGCGGGCAAATCGACGCTGATCAACCGCATGATCGGCGAGGACCGGCTGATCACCGGACCCGAGGCGGGGATCACGCGCGATTCGATCCGTGTCGACTGGCGGTGGGAAAATGACGGCGAGGTCCACGAGATCCAGCTGTTCGACACCGCGGGCATGCGCAAGCGCGCCAAGGTGCAGGACAAGCTCGAGAAACTGTCGGTGATGGATGCGCTCCATGCGGTCGATTTCGCCGAGGTCGTGGTGCTGCTGCTCGACGCCACCAAAGGCCTGGAATCGCAGGATCTGCACATCGCCGACCGGGTACTGCAGGAAGGCCGCGCACTGATCGTCGCGCTCAACAAATGGGACGTCGCCGAGGACCCGTCGTCGCTGTTCAACGGCGTCCGAGGCGCGCTCGAGGACGGGCTCAGCCAGGTCAAGGGCGTCCCGGTACTCACCATTTCGGGCGCGACGGGCCGGGGAATCGACACGCTTGTCCGTGTCGCCTTCGAACAGCGCGCTATCTGGACCAACCGCGTCTCGACCGCACGGCTCAACCGCTGGTTCGAAAGCGCGGTCGAAAACAACCCGCCGCCCGCGCCCGGCGGCAAGCGCATCAAGCTACGCTATATCACCCAGGCGCGCACCCGCCCGCCGACCTTCGTCGTTTTCGGCACGCGCACCGACTCGCTGCCCGGCAGTTACGAGCGTTATCTGGTCAACGGCATGCGCAAGGAACTGGGGTTTCAGGGCGTGCCCGTGCGGCTGAATTTCCGCAATTCGCGCAATCCCTATGACGAATGACGGCCGCTGAAAACTTGGATATGGTAATCGTCGATGCGCGCGGCATGAAATGCCCATGGCCGGCGCTACGGCTCGCCCGCGCGATGCGTACCGATCCTGCTGTGATCCTGCTCGCCGACGATCCGCAGGCGGAGCGCGAAGTCGCGGCGCTGGCGGGCGAGCATGGCTGGACCGTCACGACCGAAGCCGCAGGCCGCTGGCTGGTCCGCCGCACCTGACCCAAAACGGGCCGCATCGGAAGCGGACGCCCCCATCGTAACGGCTTTTTTACCGGATTCGCGGCATGACGGGGCTGGGACCAAAGACCGAATTTTGATGCCAAGGGACAAACGAGTGGACGATATCCTGGTCGATTGGGATGAATTCCGCGCGACGCGCACGCAGCTCGGCGCTGCTTTCGTGCGGATATTGGGCTATTTTCGCGAAGACGGCACCAAATCGGTCGTCGCGATCGAGGAAGCGATGCGCGCCCGCGACGCACGCGGTCTCGTCATGCCCGCGCACACGCTGAAGGGCGAATCGCGTCAGTTCGGGGCCGAAAAACTCGCCGACCTTGCCGAAGATATCGAAACCTTCGCGCGCCATTGCATCGAAAGTCAGGTCAGCCCCGAAGAATATCTGCCACGCGTGGTCACGCTGCGCCCGCTGTTCGAGGAAACGCTGGCTGCGCTGGAAAAGGAAGCCAATCCGCTCGTCCAGCGCCGCGCCCCCGGTTTCGGGCGCGCCGTCGGTTACTGAACCGCCGCGCCTTTCCGCATCGGTTGCAGGCTGAAGCGCGACAGGCTGCGCCACAGCCATTCGAGCGGCCCGTAGTGGAAGCGGGCGAGCCAGGGTTTCGACCAGAACAGCATCGCCGCCCACATGCCGAAGCAGAACAGGTAAAGTCCGGCGCGCCCGACGCTGCCGAACAGGCCCAGTCCATAGCCGTAGAAGATCGTCGTCATCACGATCGTCGTCACCAGATAATTGGTGAAGGCCATGCGCCCCGTCGCGGCGAGGCGCGCCCGGACCGCGGCGCTGGCGCGGGTCTGGATCAGCAGCATGATCAGCGCCGCCCAGCCGACGGTCATCAGGATGTCGAACGGCGTCGAGAAGACGAGGCTGGTTCCGAACACCGTCATCGTCGCGAAGCCGGTCTGCGCGCTGTGCCAGGCCATCCACGCGAGCACGGGTGCCGCGATCGCGAAGCAGACGGTGGCCCATTTGGTGTAGCGCTCCGGGCTCCATTCGCCGGTCAGCATGCGCGACTTGAACAGCGCCATGCCGATCAGCATCAGCGCCATGCTCTCCCAGAGGAACAGCATGACCTGCACCAGCGGTTCGGCGGCATCGGGACCCATGCGGGTGCCCGCGATCTCGCGATAGCTACCGAGGAAATGGGCGACGTCGGCGGCATAGGTCGGTGAGTTCGGTCCCATCATCGCGTTGAATTCGGCCATCTGCTGACCCATGGCGGCGGCGGTTTCGGGCGGGAGATTGCCGATGTCGAGCATCGCGATCGACAGCCAGGTCGATCCCAGGAACAGCAGCGAGACGAACAGGAAGGCCATCGCCCAGATCAGCAGGGCGCGGATCGACAGGTTTCGGAACAGGAACAGCAGCAGCCCGCACGCGGCATATAGCGACAGGATGTCGCCGAACCAGAAGAGGTAATAATGGGCGAGGCCGAACAGCCCGAGCCAGAACATTCGCGCATAATGCGTACCGGCCGCGCCGCGCCCGCTCGCCTCGGCGCTCTGGATCACCAGCAGGGTGCTGGCGCCGAACAGCACCGAAAACAGCCCGCGCATCTTGGAATCGACGAACACAAAATTGAACGCCCAGGTTGCAAGGTCGCTCGTGCCTGGCGCTCCGCCGGCGGCGGGATTGAAATAGGCGCTCATCGGCAATGCGAAGGCGACGATGTTCATCGCCAATATGCCCATCACAGCGACGCCGCGAATGGCGTCGAGACTTTCGTAACGCGTTGCTGCCGCTTGCCCGTTCATACCGTTCCCCTGTCGATCGAAGGTCTTCGCAACTTCTCGATCATCGCGCAAATCGCCGATGCTGTATTATGATGGTATAACGGTTCGGAGGCCAGTCCGTCCAGCCCGTCGAGACGCTATTGACATGTATGTCAGTAATGCTATCTGGACAGCGTCAGATGATTCGCCAGAGTCCGCCGAAAGAGAGCCGCCATGACCCCGACCATCTTCTCCCATCCCGCCCGCCAGCCCGCTAAGTTCCGCCCGTTCAAGGCGCTGTCGCACTTTCGCAAGCTGATCAAGGACAAGGAAGACACCGAGCAGGTCTTCCACATCTTCGAGAATCTTCCGCGCAAGGGCTTCATGGATGATGCGCGCGCCTTCGTCGAAAGCGATTTCGGCCAGCGGCTGATGGCGAGCGAGCCCTATCTGCCCGATCTGCTCGACGATCATGGCTGGATCGACGCACTGCCCGAAGGCACGGTGGGCCACGCCTATGTCACCTTCATGCGCCGCGAAGGCCTGTCGGCGGCCGGCCTGGTCGCCGAGGCCGACAAGATGGGGCGCCCGAAGTTCGACGACCAGGTGCAGTGGTATGCCAACCGCCTGCGCGACACGCACGACCTGTTCCACATCCTGACCGGCTATGGCCGCGACGCACTCGGCGAGCAGTGCGTGCTCGGCTTCACCTATGGCCAGACGGGCAATTACGGCAATTTCTTCATCGCCTATGCCGGCGGTTACGAACTGAAGCGCAGCGTCAAGGGCGACGCGCCGGTGATGGGCGCGATCCGCCAGGGCCAGCGTCACGGCAAGGCGTCGAAGGCGATCATCGAGCAGGATATCCGCTCGCTGCTCGCTGAACCGCTCGACGCCGCACGCGCGCGGTTGGGGATCGGGGAACCGACGCTTTATAAGGAAGCGCACCGGGCATACCGCAGCCGCGGCATCGACCCCTATAATTTCCTCGCGGCGCAGGCTGCGGCGGCGTGACGTGAAAATCCTCCCTGTCGCGGAGCGATGGGGAGGTGGCAGCGCGAAGCGCTGACGGAGGGGCAATGACGCAACGTTGCCGGCCCCTCCACCACTTGCTTCGCAAGCGGTCCCCCTCCCCAACGCTTCGCGAAGGGGAGGATCTATTTAGCCCGACCGTCGCTTTTGTCGATCAGCGCAGTTCCTTGCGCACCATCAGCTTCAGCCCCGGCCACACCGTATCGACGGCGCAGACCTTCACATCGACCCAGCCCATCGGCAGGCAAATCTCGCGGATCACATCCTCGGTGATGTCGGTCGGGACTTTCGCGGCCTTCTTGGGCCAACTCACCCAGACGAAACCCGTGGGGTCGATCAGCGTGCGCAGCTCGGTGAGCAGGCGCTCAAGTTCGGCGCGCTCGGTGGTGAAGATATGCGCGGCCTGCAGGCCCGCCTCGGGCGCGGCGCGTTCGTCGAGCGCGACATCGCCGATCTCTTCGCGCACGCTGGCGGGCATCGCGTGGAACCACGCGGTCATCCCGTCCTTCAGCGACAATTTCTTCGCGAGCGGGGTGCCCGAATAGCCGGCACTCATAGCCGCGCGATCAGCGCCTGTGCGGCCACGGGATTGCGGACCTTCGCGCCCGAGATGAAGAAGAGGAAGACGTCGCGGTCGCCCTTGGTCCAGTCCTTCGCCTGGGCAGCCCATTTGCCTAGCGCCGCCGCGTCGTAGCCGGTTTCGACATCCTCCTGGCTGCGTTGCAGGCGGGCGTAGGTGAAGTCGGCGGTCTGCTCGTCGATGCAGGGGAATTCGTCGCTGTCGGCATAGACGACCGCCATGTTGCGCTCGCGCAGCATGGCGGTGAAGGCAGGGTCGCGGAAGCTTTCGTGTCGGACCTCGATCGCGTGACGGAGGGGGAGGCCGTCCTGGCTGTCGGGCAGCAGGTCGAGGAAGCCGGCGAAATCGTCGCGGTCGAACTTCTTGGTTGCCATGAACTGCCAGTGGATCGGGCCGAGACGGTCGCCGAGCCGCGTCAGCCCCTGCGTCAGGAATTTCTCGATCGATCCGGCGCCTTCGGCCAGTATCTTGCGGTTGGTGGTGAAGCGCGAGGCCTTGACGCTGAACTTGAAGCCGTCGGGGACCGAGGCCGCCCAGCTCGCGAATGTCTCGGGCTTCTGGCTGCCATAATAGGTGCCGTTGATCTCGATGCCGGTCAGATGCTGGCCGGCATATTCGAGCTCGCGTTTCTGTGCGAGGCTGGCGGGGTAGAAGGGGCCGCGCCACGGTTCGAAGGTCCAGCCCCCGATTCCGACATGGATGCTCATCGGCCCCTCTCTTTCGTGACTGGTTATGCGAGCGCCGCGTCGGCCCCCATCAGCGTCGGGAAGAAACCTTCATGCGCGTCGCGCAGCTCGGCGAGCGTCACGCTATGGTCGCTGCCTTCCAGTTCGAAGACGATGCGGTCCTTGATCGTGCGCCCGACCGGATCGACGGGCACATCGGCGCGGCCGGCAGCGTCGAGGAAATCGGCGAGGCAGGTGTCGCAGACGGTGACGAGGTAGAGGCCCTGATCCTCGCCGAAGAAGCTTTCGGCGACGCCGAAGGGTTGTTCTTCGCTGACCAGCACGCCGATGTTCGACTTGAGCGCCATTTCAGCGAGCGTCACCGCCATACCGCCGTCGGAGACGTCGTGGCAGGCGGTGATCCAGCCGGCGTTGATCGCACCGCGGATGAAATCGCCGGTGCGCTTTTCGGCGCGCAGGTCGACGGGCGGCGGCGGACCTTCCTCGCGGCCCAAAATTTCGCGCAGCCAGACCGACTGGCCGAGATGGCCGGCGCGCTCGCCGACCGCCAAGACGATGTCGCCGGTGCGCTTGAAGCCGATGCCGACCGCCTTGCCCAGATCTTCGATCACGCCGACGCCGCCGATCGCCGGGGTCGGCAGGATCGCGCTGCCGCCGCCGGTCGCCTTGCTCTCGTTATAGAGGCTGACGTTGCCCGAGACGATCGGATAGTCGAGCGCGCGGCACGCCTGCGCCATGCCGTCGAGGCAACCGGTGATCTGGCCCATGATTTCGGGGCGCTGCGGGTTGGCGAAATTGAGGCAGTTGGTGATCGCCAAGGGCGTGGCGCCGACCGCGCTGATGTTGCGCCAGGTTTCGGCGACCGCCTGCTTGCCGCCCTCGACGGGGTCGGCGTAGCAATAGCGCGGGGTGCAGTCGGTCGACATGGCGAGCGCGCGGTTGGTGCCGTGGATACGAACAAGCGCGGCGTCGCCGCCGATCTGCAGCGTGTCGCCGCCGACCTGGCTGTCATATTGTTCGTAGATCCAGCGGCGGCTGGCGATGTCGGGGGTGCCCATCAAGGTCTTGAGGTCGGCCGCGACATCGGTCGTTTCGGGGACGTTCGTCAGTTCGGGCTGCTTCGGCGTCGGGACGTGCGGCCGGTCGTAGAGCGGCGCGTCGTCGGCGAGCGGGGCGAGCGGGATGTCGCAGACGATCTCGCCCTTATGCTCAAGCACCATGCGGCCGGTGTCGGTGACGGTGCCGATGACCGCGAAATCGAGTTCCCATTTGTGGAAGATCGCGGCGGCGAAATCCTCGCGGCCGGGCTTCAGCACCATCAGCATGCGTTCCTGCGATTCGGACAGCATCATCTCGTACGTCGTCATGCCGGTTTCACGCTGCGGCACATCGTCCATCTTGAGGTGGAGGCCGACGCCGCCCTTCGACGCCATCTCGACCGATGACGAGGTGAGGCCCGCAGCGCCCATGTCCTGGATCGCGACGATCGCATCCGACGCCATCAATTCGAGGCACGCCTCGATCAGCAATTTTTCGGTGAAGGGGTCGCCGACCTGCACGGTCGGGCGCTTCTCCTCGGCATCCTCGCCAAAGTCGGCTGACGCCATCGTCGCGCCGTGAATGCCGTCGCGGCCGGTTTTCGAGCCGACATAGACGATCGGATTGCCGACGCCCGACGCGGCCGAATAGAAGATCTTGTCCTGTTCGGCGACGCCGACGGTCATCGCGTTGACGAGGATATTGCCGTCATAGGCCTTGTGGAAATTGACCTCGCCGCCGACCGTGGGGACGCCGACGCAATTGCCGTAGCCGCCGATGCCGTGGACGACGCCCGAGATCAGATGCTTCATCTTCGGATGATCGGGGCGGCCGAAGCGCAGTGCGTTGAGGTTCGCGACGGGGCGCGCGCCCATCGTAAAGACGTCGCGAAGGATGCCGCCGACGCCGGTCGCTGCACCCTGATAGGGTTCGATATACGACGGGTGGTTGTGGCTCTCCATCTTGAAGATCGCGGCGAGCTTTTTGCCGTCGGGGCCTTCGCCGATGTCGATGACGCCGGCATTTTCGCCGGGGCCGCAGATCACCCAGGGGGCTTCGGTCGGCAATTTCTTCAAATGGAGGCGCGAGCTTTTGTAGCTGCAATGCTCGGACCACATGACCGAGAAGATGCCGAGTTCGACAAGGTTCGGCTCGCGCCCGAGCGCGTGCAGGACGCGCTCATATTCTTCCGGAGACAGGCCGTGTTCGGCGACGATCTCGGGGGTGATGACGGAGGCGGGCGCGGCTGCTGTCTGAGTCATGGCGCGCCTTTAGCCGCGCGAGGACAAAACGAACAGACCCCATAGTGCATTTCGCACCATGAGGCCTGCGTCGGAGATCAGCGCGCGGCGAGGACGGTGACCGTCGCCTTCAGCGGCTCGACGTCCTTCAGCGAGAACTGCACCTGCTGCGATCCGACGGTGCCGCGGACCTGGTGGGTGCCGACGCGCAGCTTAAACGGCTTGCCGGTCTTTTCCTCGACGCCGCTGATGACGCGGCGGTCGCCGAGCGTGGAGACGGTGTAGCTGTAGATGCGACCCTCATGTTCGAAACGGCGCGTTTCCTCGGCATGCGCGGCGGCGGGCAAGACAGCGAACAGGGTCAGGATGGGGAGGAGAAATTTTTTCATGATGCAAGTCCTTGTTTAGCGAACAAAACTTGCCTTTACGCCCCTCTCTCTTGTGCGGTGCAGCATGATGCGACGTGCCACATTCGGCAATTGCAAAAAACGGAAACGTGATTGTGCGCGCTGGCGGGCGCTCAGGCGCCGCGCGGCAGCAGCGTCAGCACCAGCCAGGCGGCGGCGCCCGCCGACAGCCCGGTCGCGCAGGTGCCCCAGGCGATGTCGGCGAGAGTGATTTTGGTCGACCAGATCTTCATCGTCGCATGGTTGGTGAGGTCGTAGGTCATGTAGCAGAAGAAGCCGAACAGCGCCCCGTAAGTCGCCGCGATCTGCCATTTGCCCGCCGCGAACGCGGGCTGGACCGCAAAAATCTGGATGCCGAGCATATAGAGGGCGTAGAAGATCAGCGCGGGCGCGGGGCGCCAGCCGTCCATCAGCAGTTCGCCGATTTCCGGCCGATAAAGTTTCGGTCCCACCTTCGTCAGCCACAAGGCGTCGAGAATCCCGAAGATCAGGGCGGTGAAGCCGTATCCGGCAGCGGCCTGCAGCATCAGGGCATCGTCCCCGCGATACGGCGGTTGGCGCCCGCCCAGGCGGCGGTCGCGGCGAGCAGCGCATAAGCGAAAAGCATCGTCGCCGGGATCGCGAGCGAATAGACCGGTTCCTTCGGCCCGAACCAGTCGACGGCCTGCGCGAAGGCGAGCAGTCCGGCGAGAATCCACAGCCGCCGGTTGCCCGTCGGCGCCTGTGTGCGGCGGGCGTAGTAGATCAATGCGGCGCCGATGAAGGCGATCTCCAGCGGCATCGCGATCGCCGGATGATCCCACAGGCCGAGCCCGAGCTTGGGCGGCGCGCCATAGAGCGTCAGGTCGGGAATATGGACGAGCAGGTCGACGAACCAGTGCGACACGACGACCAGCGCAGCGCCGATCGCCGCCGCGCGCCGCTTCGTCGCGAACCAGACGAGCGCCCCGAACCCCGCAGCCCAGAGCAGGCTGCCGAGCAGGCTGTGGGTGTAGGGCATATGAAAGAGGTCCATCGGGTTCATCGCGGTGATGCCGGGGGCGATGCGCATCGCCTCGATCCCCGGGATTAACAGCGCTGCGAAGCCGATATCCACAAGCTGTGCGGCGACGAAGAGCGTCCCGAGGCCTGCCGCTTTTGGCCGGGCGGCGGCGACCAGCGCCGGGGCGAAATGGCCGATGAACATGGCGCGAGCCTAGTGCGCCGCCGGGCGACGTCAAGCTCGACCGCACTTGACCATCGGGTGCCGAAAGGGCCAAAGCAGGTGCCATGACGGACACCCCCGCACCCGCCCCGGAAACCTCTGGCGCCCCCGCCATCGCCGCGCTCTCGTTCGAAGCCGCGATGGGCGAACTCGAAACGATCGTGCGGCGGCTCGAAAGCGGCGACGTCAGCCTCGAGGAATCGGTTGCGCTCTACGAACGCGGCCATGCGCTGCGCGGCCATTGCGAGGCCCGGCTCGCCGCGGCGCAGGCGCGCATCGAACAGGTCAGCCTCGGCGCCGACGGCCGGCCGGCGGGTACGACGCCCTTCGGCGAAGGCTGAACCGGATGACGGTCGCGGAAGGGGATATCGACGGCGGCCGCCTGCTCGCGGATGCGCAGTCCGAGGTGGTCGAGGCGACCGACCGGCTGTTCGACCAGTTGCTGCAAGTTCCCGAGGATCCGCGCGAGCGTCTCTATCAGGCGATGCGCCACGCCGCGATCGGCGGCGGCAAACGGCTGCGTCCCCTGCTCGTCCGCGCGGCGGGCGATCTTTATCATGTCGACCGCAATCTCTCGCTGCGCGTCGGCGCGGCGGTCGAGGCGATGCATGTCTATTCGCTGATCCACGACGACCTGCCGTGCATGGACGATGACGACCTGCGCCGCGGCAAGCCGACGGTGCACAGGGCCTATGACGAGGCGACGGCTGTGCTTGCGGGCGATTCGCTTCACGCGCTCGCCTTCGAATGGCTCGTCGATCCCGCGACCCACGCCGATCCCTTCGTGCGCAGCGAATTGATCCGCGAACTCGCGCGTGCCGCCGGGCCCGCGGGCATGGCGGGCGGGCAGATGATGGACCTCGCCGCCGAGACCGCGCAGTTCGACCTGCCGACGGTGACCCGGCTGCAACAATTGAAGACCGGGGCGCTGATCGCTTTCTCGGTCGAGGCCGGCGCGATCCTTGCGCGCATCCCGGCCGAGGGACGCACGCCGCTGCGCGGTTATGCGCGCGACATCGGGCTCGCCTTCCAGATCGCCGACGACATCATGGACGTCGAGGGCGACGAGCAATTGGCGGGCAAGGCGCTGCACAAGGACGCGGCGGCGGGCAAGGCGACGTTCGTGACGCTGATGGGGCTCGACCGGGCGCGCGAACAGGCGGTCGCGCTTGTCGACCAGGCGATCGGCCATCTGGCAGGATTTGGCGAAGAGGCGACGCTGCTGCGCGCCATCGCCCATTATATCGTGGAAAGGGACCGCTGATGCGCGTGGGGGTTTATCCGGGGACGTTCGATCCGATCACCCTGGGACATATGGACATCATTCGGCGCGGCGCGAAGCTGGTCGACCGGCTGGTGATCGGGGTGACGACCAACATCACCAAATCGCCGCTCTTTGACGACGAGGAGCGGATCGAGATGGTTCGCCGCGAGGTCACCAGCATCGGCGGCGATATCCGTGTGGTCGGTTTCAACTCGCTGCTGATGGACTTTGCCGAACGCGAGGGCGCGAGCGTGATCGTGCGCGGGCTGCGCGCCGTCGCCGACTTCGAATATGAATATCAGATGGCGGGCATGAACCAGCAATTGAACGACCGGATCGAGACGGTGTTCCTGATGGCCGACGTCGGATTGCAGCCGATCGCGTCGCGGCTGGTCAAGGAAATCGCGATCTTCGGCGGCGACATCCACAAGTTCGTCACCCCGGCGGTGAAGGACGCGGTGACGGGGCGCATCGCCGAACGCGGGCTGCGCCAGGGCGACGCCTGATCGCGATCATTGAGCGTTCAGCTTTTTCCCGCTAGGGCCGCGCCAGACGGGGCGCATAGAGCATTTCATCACAAAGGCCGATCCAGCATGACATTCACCTTCCGCCCCCTGATCCTGACGGCGATAGCGCTCGGCCTTGCGGCTCCGCTCGCGGCGCAGGAAACGCCCCCGGCGGAGGCGCCCGCGACGGCACCGGCCACGGGCGAAACCACGGTCGCCCCGGCGGTGCCGACGATGACGCCCGACCAATATATCAACAACCCCGAATATATGCTCAACATCGACCTTTCGACCGGTGGGCGGATCGTCGCGCAGCTCTATCCGAACGTTGCCCCCAACCATGTCGAACGTGTGAAGCAGCTTGCGCGTGCGGGCTTCTATGACGGGGTGAAATTCCACCGCGTGATCGACGGCTTCATGGCGCAGACGGGCGATCCGACCGCGACCGGGCAGGGCGGCTCGCAGCTCCCCGACCTCAAGGCCGAATTCAACCCGACGCCGCACCTTCGCGGAACGCTGTCGATGGCACGCGCCGAGAGCGAGGACAGCGCGAACAGCCAGTTCTTCATCATGCTCCAGCCGCGCTTCAGCCTTGACCGCCGCTACACCGCCTTCGGTCGCGTGATTTCGGGCATGCAATATGTCGATGCGATCCACAAAGGCGAACCGCCCGAAGTGATGTCGCGAATGGTCCAGGTGTCGGTCGCCGCCGACAACAAGCCGATGCCGCCGGCGTCGATGCTGACAGACACGGTGCCCGCGCCCGCCGCGGCGCCGATCACCGCCGACCAGCTCAACGCTCCGATCCGGTAAGGAGAGGCGCGCGATGCGCGTCGACGCCTTCGATTTCGACCTTCCTGCCGAGCGTATTGCGCTCCGCCCCGCGCGTCCGCGCGACGCGGCGCGGATGCTCGTGGTCGAGGGACAGGCAATGTCCGACCGGGGCGTGCGCGACCTGCCGGCGCTGCTCCGCGCGGGCGACTGCCTCGTGTTCAACGACACGCGGGTCATCCCGGCGCAGCTCGAAGGGAAACGCGGCGAAGCGAAAATCGGCGCGACGCTGCACAAGCGCATCGACCTCCGCCGCTGGCAGGCGTTCATCCGCAATGGCAAGCGGCTTCGTGTTGGAGAACGCGTCGATTTCGGTTCGGGCGTCGCAGCGGTTGCCGAGGACCGGCTCGCCGACGGCAGCTTCATCCTCGCCTTTGCCGGCGACGAGCCCGTCGAAGTCCTGCTAGAACGTGCCGGCACGATGCCGCTGCCGCCCTATATCGCGGGCAAGCGCGGGACCGACGAGGCCGACCGCAGCGATTACCAGACGATGTTCGCACGGGAGGACGGCGCGGTCGCAGCACCGACCGCGGCTTTGCACTTCACCCCCGGGTTGCTGACCGCGCTCGCCGCCGTGGGCGTGAAGAGCGAAACGCTCACCCTTCACGTCGGCGCCGGGACCTTCCTGCCGGTCAAGGCCGACGATACCGACGATCATGTCATGCATGCCGAATGGGGCCGCATCGATGCCGACACCGCCGGGCGGCTGAACGCCGTGCGTGCGGCGGGGGGGCGCGTCATCGCGGTGGGCACGACCAGCCTGCGCCTGCTGGAAAGCGCGGCGCGCGAGGATGGTATCATCGCGCCCTTTGCGGGCGACACCGCGATCTTCATCACCCCGGGCTATCGCTTCCGCGCCATCGACGGGTTGATGACCAATTTCCACCTTCCCAAATCGACCCTCTTCATGCTGGTCAGCGCGCTGATGGGGCTCGACGCGATGCAGGCGGCCTATGCCCACGCCATCGCGTATGACTATCGCTTCTACAGCTATGGCGACGCGAGTCTGCTGCTCCCCTGATCTGACTCCCCGTCATTTACTGATTCGCAAGGGATTTCAGGCAAATGGTCTCAATTGGTGGGGACCAGCACGATGATACGACATGGGTAAGCCGGTGCTGCGCCCGGACGACCGGGGGAAATAGAGAGTGCCAGACGGCGGTGGGCGAGGGTTTTTGGGCAAGTTCAGCGCGCGCGCGGCGACGCCGCGCCCTGAAGTCGTTCCCAGCATCCACACCAAGGAAGCATTGCTCCTCCTTCAGAATTACGAGGAAAGCGGCCAGGGCTGGTTCTGGTCGACCGATGCCGACGGTCGGCTGACCTATATCACCCATCATGTCGCGCAGCAGATGGGGCGGACCGCCGCCGCGATGCTCGGCGCCACTTTTTCCGACCTGTTCCTGCCGGTCGACAGCCATGGCGAGCGGCAGCGCACTCTGCCCTTCCTGCTGACCAAGCAATCGAAGTTCGACGAGTTGCCGCTGCGCGGCGCGTTCGAGGGCGACCAGCGTTGGTGGGCGGTGTCGGGACGCCCTCACTTCGACGGCGGTGGCCGCTTCACCGGCTATCGCGGCAGCGGCATCGACATCACCGAACAGCGCCGGTCGGCCGAGGACGCGTCGCGGCTCGCGATGTATGATTCGCTGACCGGGCTCGCCAATCGCTTCAACATCTCGAAAAAGCTCGATACGACGCTCGCCGCCTTCACCCAGCAACAGCGGTCGTGCGCGATCATGCTGCTCGACCTCGACCGCTTCAAACAGGTCAACGACACGCTCGGCCACCCAGCCGGCGACGCGCTGCTCAAGCAGGTCGCCGAACGGCTGCTCAAGATCGTGGGAGACAAGGAAATGGTCAGCCGCCTGGGCGGCGACGAATTCCAGATCATCCTGCCCGACGTCGAGGATCGCGGCAAATTGGGCGACATGGCGTCGGACATCATCAACAGCCTGTCGCAGCCCTATTCGGTCGAGGGTAGCCGCTGCATCATCGGCGCCTCGATTGGCGTTGCGATCAGCCCGTTCGACGGCGACAACAGCGACAATCTCGTTCGCAACGCCGACCTCGCGCTCTATGCGGCCAAGGGCAATGGGCGCGGCCGGTTCAGCTTCTACTCGAGCGACCTGCACCAGTCGGCGGAAGACCGCCGCGCGCTTGAGGAAGATTTGCGCGATGCGCTTGCACGCGGCGAGATGGAGCTTTCTTACCAGCCGATCGTCAACGCGAAGACCGATACCGTCACCGGCATGGAGGCGCTGATCCGCTGGACGCATCCCGAGCGCGGACCGATCTCGCCGGCGCTGTTCATCCCGATCGCCGAGGAAGCCAACCTCATCTGGACGCTCGGCGAATGGGTGCTGCGCAAGGCGTGCGACGACGCGTCGCGCTGGCCGGGCGAGATGCGCGTCGCGGTCAATGTCTCGCCGATCCAGTTCGCCAACGCCGAATTGCCGAAAATCGTCACCCATGCGCTCGCCGCCAGTGGCCTGCCGCCTGAACAGCTCGAACTCGAAATCACCGAAAGCGTCTTTCTCGGCGATTCGGCTGAAACCAGCCAAATGTTCAAGGCGCTGAAGGCGATCGGCGTCCGCCTCGCGCTCGACGATTTCGGCACCGGCTATTCGTCGCTCGGCTATCTGCAGTCGGCGCCGTTCGACAAGATCAAGATCGACCAGAGCTTCGTACGCGGTGCGACCCAACCGGGTTCGCGCAACGGCGCGATCATCGCGGCAATCGTCGCGCTCGCCGAGGCGCTCGAAATGGAAACGACCGCCGAGGGTATCGAATCACTCGACCAGCTCGACCTGATTCGCAAACTCAACGTCAGTCATGTGCAAGGTTATGTGTACAGCAAGTCGGTGTCGAACGACGAACTGCTCGGCCATGCCGAATCGGGAAACTGGACGATCAAGCCAGCGGGTCCGGCGCGTCAGCGCAACGATCGTTTCCAGATGTTCCGCAATGTCGGTGCGATCCACGACAATTACCGCTATACCGTCGTGATGCGTAACCTGTCGGCGACCGGCGCCTTTATCGAAGGGATCATGGACGTGCCGATCGGCACCCAGTTCGTGATCGACTTCGGCGAAGGCCAACTTGCCACCGCAACCGTCCGCCGGACCAAGAAGCACCAGCAGGGCATCGAATTCGAACAGTCGATGGTCAGTGACGGCAATGGCGGGCTGTGCACCCGGCACCGTGTGTCACCCTACCTCATCGCCGCCGCCACGCAGCAGACCGCGACCTCGCTGGCGCTGCCGTCGTTTACCACGACGACGGACTGGACGGGCAACTGACACGGTCGCGCAGGTAGCGCTGGCGCCGACGCTGCGTCTTTGCCAAAAGGCACCCATGTTCAGCACAGCACATCATATCAAGCGCGTTGCGATCGTCGGATTGGCGTGGGTCGCGCTCACCGCCGCATCGACCGGCGAGCAGGTCGCCGACTTGATCGAGGCGGGCAAGCCGATCGAGGCTTTTGCGCTCGCGCAGGAAAAGGCGGGCGAGGGTGACCCGGAGGGGCAGTTCGCGCTCGGCTGGTTCTATGACAATGGTGAGAATATCACTGCCGACAAGGCGAAGGCAGCGGGGCTGTACCGCAAATGCGCCGACAAGGGGCTTAGCCAGTGCCAGTGGCGCCTCGGCGTTATGTACGACACCGGCGAGGGTGTGACCGAGGATCCGAAGGCTGCGTTCGGCTGGCTGAAGAAGGCGGCGGCGCAGGATAATCTGGCGGCGCAGGTCAGCTTGGCCGTGATGCACGCCAATGGTCGCGGCACGCCGGTCGATTTCGCCAAGGCGATGGACTATTATCAGGCGGCGGCAAGAAAGCGCGAGCCGCACGCCTTTTACGGCATCGGCATCCTCTATCTCGAAGGGCAGGGCGTTGCGGCCGACAAGGAAACCGCCGCCGCGTGGTTCTCGGTCGCGGCTGCACTCGGCGACGAATCGGGGAGGGCGATCACCGATCGGATGCTTGCGGACCAGAAGACCGAGGTGCTCGACCGCGTCGCGGCCAAGGCGACCGCGCTCTATTCGGATTATGTCGAACCGGTGCGGCCTTTGCCGACGCAGCCTGCCGAGGCGCCGACCGAAGCCCCCAAGGGACCCTGACTTCGCCGCAGCGGAACCGCTGCCGTCATAAGCCGTTATCCGTTCGAGGGATCAGCGAACGGAGACGATCATGGCGGAAGCAAAGATATTCGCGCGACTCAAGGCCGATCACGACCGGCATCGCGACCTGCTCGACCGGATCGACGACACCCATGGCGACAGTCCCGAGCGCGAGCAATTGTTCGAGGCGTTCCGCGTCGAGGTGACCGCGCACGCGGCGTCCGAGGAACTCTCGCTTTATGCGACGATGATGGGCCAGCCCGACCTGCGCGAGGACGCCCAGCACAGTGCGAGTGAGCATAAGGAAATCGACGAGATGCTCACCGAACTCTATGAGATGGACTTTGCCTCGACCGGCTGGCTGACGCGATTCCGGACGATGAAGCATCGCTATCTCCACCATATCGACGAGGAAGAGGAAGAGATGTTTCCCGCCGCCGAAGAGGGGCTGACCGCGGCGCGGAAGAAGGAACTGGCGGAAATCTTCGCGAAGGAAAAGCCGAAGGAAAAGGCGAAGGCGGCTGCCGATGAGCCATCGAGCGAGGACGAGCGCGAATAGGCGCGGCGCTCGACTTTCGCGCGCCCGCCCGCCATAGGCGCGCGCCATGACCACAAGATTCACCTTTTCGGTCGCCGCGACCGATGGCGCAGCGCGAACCGGCGTCATCGCGATGCAGCGCGGCGACATCCGCACCCCGGCCTTCATGCCCGTCGGCACCGCCGCGACGGTGAAGGCGATGCGCCCTGCGGACGTTCGCGCGACCGGCGCCGACATCATCCTGGGCAACACCTATCATTTAATGTTGCGCCCCGGCGCCGAGCGCATGGCGCGGCTGGGTGGCTTGCACAAATTCATGGGGTGGGACCGGCCGATCCTGACCGACAGCGGCGGTTATCAGGTGATGAGCCTGTCGGCGCTGACCAAGCAGAGCGAGGAAGGCGTGGCGTTCAAGAGCCATCTCGACGGATCGCGTCATATGCTAACGCCCGAACGCTCGATGGAGATCCAGCGCCTGCTCGGCAGCGACATCGTGATGGCGTTCGACGAATGCCCGCCGAATGGCGTCGATGCCAGGCGCGCCGAGGCGAGCATGGAACGATCGATGCGTTGGGCCGCGCGCAGCCGCGCGGGCTTCGACGCCGGCGAGGAACATGCGGCGCGTTCGGCGCTGTTCGGAATCCAGCAGGGCTCGCTCGACGAGACGCTCCGCGCACGCTCGGCGGCGGCGCTGACCGACATCGGCTTCGATGGCTATGCGATCGGCGGCCTCGCGGTGGGTGAGGGTCAGGAGGCGATGTTTGGCGTGCTCGACTATGCGCCGAGCCAACTGCCCGCCGACCGGCCGCGCTACCTGATGGGGGTCGGCAAGCCGGACGATCTGGTCGGTGCGGTCGCGCGCGGTGTGGACATGTTCGACTGCGTGCTGCCGACGCGTTCGGGGCGTAACGGGCAGGCCTTCACCTGGAGCGGTCCGGTCAATATCCGCAATGCAAAGCATGCCGAGGATCAGGCGCCGCTGGACGAGGCCTGCGGCTGCCCGGTATGCTCGACCTGGACGCGCGCCTATCTCCACCATCTCGTCCGCGCGGGCGAGATGCTTGGCGCGATGTTGATGACGCAGCACAACCTGCATTTCTATCAGGATCTGATGCAGGGGATGCGCGATGCGATCACCGAGGGGCGCTTCGCAGCTTTCCAGTCGGATTTCGAGAGTCGGTATCAGCGTGGCAAGGCCGGGTGACGCGACTCAGTTGAGCTTGTTGAGCAGGTCCATCATCGAATCGGGGATCGTCTCGTCGACCGCAGACTCATAGGCGCGACGCAGGGCGATGTTCACGTCCTGCGCCTTTCTGGTCATTTTCTTGTCACCGTCTTTTCCGGTTCGCTTCTGTGAAGGGGACCCGGATTCAGACGGCATTATCATGATATCCAATGGACATGGGGCCTGTAGCTAACCGCGCCTTCAACAAAGAGCAATGGCGCGTTTCTTCTTCCCCATGAAACCAATTTGCCGTTAGATCGTTCCACGTCGGCGCAATAATATCGGGCGCGGGCGGAGCATCGTCCGATTCCGGCGGGTTTCGAGGCAGGCATGGACCTGTATCAGGAGGTAAACTATGTCATTGGGTCAGGCGATCGCGCCGCATCTTCCCTATCTGCGCCGCTACGGCCGTGCGATTTCGGGAAGCCAGCGGAGCGGCGATGCTTTGGTCGCGGGCCTGTTGCAGACTTTGGTCGCAAACCCGGCGGCGGTCGATACGCGCGCCGACCTGCGCATCCAGCTCTATCGCATGGTGCATGACAATTTTGGACTCGCCAGCGAGCAACAGGGGCAATCGGACGAACCCGCCGCCGCCGACATCGCGATCGCCGACGCGCGGCTGCGCCGCATTCCCTCGCTCGCGCGCCAGGCCCTGCTGCTGACGGCGGTCGAAGGCTTCAGCGAAGAGGAGGCCGGACGCATCATCGGCCGCGACGCCGCGACGGTGCGCGGCCTGATCGACGAGGCGATGGCCGAGATCGACCGCCAGACGCGTGCGCGCATCCTGATCATCGAGGACGAGCCGATCATCGCGATGGACATCGAAATGATCGTTCGCGACCTTGGGCATGACGTCGTCGCGGTCGCAACCACGCACAGCGAAGCCGTCGCCGAGGCGCAGGCGCACAAGCCGAGCCTCGTGCTCGCCGACATCCAGCTTGCCGACAACAGCTCGGGGATCGAGGCGGTGCAGGAAATCCTGGCCGACCTGAAAGTGCCGGTCATCTTCATCACTGCCTTCCCCGAACGGCTGCTTACCGGCGACCGCCCCGAGCCGGCCTTCCTGCTCACCAAACCGTACCAGCCCGCGACGCTGCGCGCCGCGATCTCTCAGGTGCTGTTCTTCGACGAGAGCACGGTTCCGGCCTGAGGTCATCCCTTCGCTATTGCGCGCTATGGGTTGCGAGCTTGGCCGGAGCAGGTGATAGGGCGGGGCGATGACTTCCCAACGCCAATCAGCGCTCGATCGCCTGACTGCCAATGCGCCCTTTCTCGCGCGGCTGGCCGAGTTGCAGCCCGATGATGTAACGCGCTTCCTGACCGACGGCACCGACGCCGCGCTGGCGGCGGTCGCCGCGCCGCCGATGGATGACGATATCATGGTGAGCCTGCGCCAGTGGCGCGGGCGCATCGCCTTGTTGCTTGCGCTCGGCGACCTGTCGGGCGAGCATGATGTCGCGACGACGACGCGGCACCTGTCGGCCTTTGCCGACGCCGCCTGCGACGCCGCGCTTGCTGCTGCCTTTGCCGAACGGATGCCGGGCGAGGAGCCGCGCGGGCTGTCGGTGATCGCGCTCGGCAAGCTCGGCAGCCACGAACTCAATTACTCTTCGGACATCGACCCGATCCTGATCTTCGATCCGGAGACGATGCCGCGTCGCCAACGCGACGATCCGACCGAGGCGGCGGTGCGGATCGCGCGGCGGATGACCGAAATATTGTCGGCGCGCACCGCGAACGGCCATGTGCTGCGCGTCGACCTTCGGCTGCGCCCACACCCGGAGGTGACGCCGATCGTGCTGCCGGTCGATGCCGCGATATCCTATTATGAATCCGAGGCGCTGGCGTGGGAGCAAGCCGCGTTTATCCGGTCGCGCGCGTCGGCTGGCGACCGCGCGCTTGGCGGCGAGTTCCTCTCCGCGATCCAGCCTTTCATCTGGCGCCGCAGCCTCGATTTCCGCCAGCTCAAGGAAATCGGCGCGATGAGCGACCGAATCCGCGACCATTTTGCGCAGGGGCAGGCCTTCGGGCCGGGATACGACCTCAAGCGCGGGCGCGGCGGCATCCGCGAGATCGAGTTTTTCGCGCAGGTCCACCAGCTGATCTATGGCGGGCGCGACCCGTCGCTACGTGTGCCGGCGACAGTCGACGCGCTTGCGGCGCTCGCTAAAGCCGGGCGGATCGGCGCCGATGTCGCCGAGCGGCTAACCGGCCATTATGCGGTGCTGCGGCGGATCGAACATCGGTTGCAGATGATCGAGGACCAGCAGACGCATGGCCTGCCGCTGCAGCCCGCCGCGCTGGATGCGGTGGCGCGGCTCGATGGTCATGCCGACGGCGCGGCGCTGCTCGCGATGCTCCAGCCCGTCACCGCCGAGGTCGCCGCCTGTTACGACCGGCTCGTCCTCGAACGGGCGGCGACCAGCGGTCTGCCGCGCGACGAGGGCGAACTTGCCGGGGCGCTGATGGCGGCGGGTTTCGAACCGCCCGAGCCGGCATTGCGCGCGATCGCCGAATGGCGAGGGGGCAAGCTGCGCGCGCTGCGCACCCCCGCGGCGCAGGACGCGCTCGAGACGGTGCTGCCCGAACTGGTCAAGGCGCTGGGCGCCGCGCCCGATCCCGAAGCGGCGCTGATCCGTTTCGACAAGCTGGTGTCGGGGTTGCCGAGCGCGATCAATTTTTTCCATCTGCTCGCGGCGCAGCCCGAACTCGCCAAGGTCGCGGTGCGCGTGCTGACGCTGGCACCGACACTTGCCGAGGCGCTGGGCGTGCGGGTCGAACTGATCGAAGGGCTGATCGACAAGCGGGCGTTCGATCTGCCCGCCGACAAGGCCCAGTTGCGGGCCGAATGGGCGCCGGGGCTCGCGGGGCTCGATTACGAACGCCTGCTCGATCGCGTGCGCGACCGGGTCGGCGAGCGGCGCTTCGCTTATGGCGTGCAACTGATCGCGGGGGCGAGCGACCCGATGGTCATTGCGCGCGGCTATGCCGAGCTTGCCGAGGCGGCGCTGCAGGTGCTCGCCGATGCGACGGTCGCCGAATTCGTCGAGGCGCATGGGCGGATCGCCGACAGCGAATTGGTGGTCCTCGCGCTGGGGCGGCTCGGTGGACGGGCGCTGACGCACGCGTCGGACCTCGATCTGATCTATCTGTTCACCGGCGATCATCTCGCCGAATCCGACGGGCGGCGGCCGCTCGGCGCGACGACCTATTACAACCGCCTCGCGCAGCGGGTGACCGCGGCGATGTCGGTGCCGACCGCGGCGGGCAAGCTGTATGACGTCGATACCAGGCTGCGGCCGCAGGGCGCGCAGGGGCCGCTGGTCGTCACGCTCGACAGCTTTGAACGTTATCAGCGCGAGGAGGCCTGGACCTGGGAGCATATGGCGCTGATCCGCGCGCGCCCGGTCTATGGATCGGACGGTGCGAAGGCCGAGGTGCAGTGCGTCATCGACACGCTGCTCACGGCGCCGCGCGATGCGATGAAACTGACGCAGGACGCCGCCGAGATGCGCGACAAGATGGCCGCGCACAAGCCGCCGAAGGGCGCGCTCGACATCAAGGGCGGGCCGGGCGGGCTGGTCGACCTCGAATTCGCGATGCAGGTGACCCAGCTCGCCAGCGGCGAATGCCATGACCCCAATATCGCGGCGGCGCTCGCTTGCCTGAAGGGCAAGGGCCTCGCACCGCCCGAAGTGTGCGAGGCGCATGCGCTGCTCGCGCGCATGCTGGTGATGCTGCGGCTGACCGCACCCGAGGGCGAGCCCGCGACCGCCGCGGCGCGGCAATTGGTGGCGAGCCAGTGCGGCGAACCGGGCTGGCCGCAGCTGCTTGCCGCGCATGACGCGGCGCGGCAGGAGATTACAAACTGGTGGGCGTCGATTCGCGATCGCAGCCAATAGGGACAATCCCTATTTAACGACGAAGCGATCCGGCGATGGCTCTGCCAGTTGGATTAAATAGGGACTCTCCCTATTTATTTGAGGAGACGAACGATGACCCTCGCAATCGGCGATGCCATTCCCGCGGTGCCCCTGCTCGATGCCGATGGCGCGGCGATCGACCTTGCGGGCCTGACGGGCGCGCCGCTGGTCGTCTATTTCTACCCCAAGGCCGACACGCCGGGTTGCACCGTCGAAGCGCAGGATTTCACGCGGCTTGCCGACGACTTCGCGAAGCTCGGCGCGCAGGTGCTGGCGGTGTCGCGCGACGCGCCGGCAAAACTGTGCAAGTTCCGCGACAAATATGGGCTGACCGTCCATCTCGCGTCCGACGAGGATGGCGCGCTGTGCGAGGCGTTCGGCACCTGGGTCGAAAAGCAGAATTACGGCCGTAGCTATATGGGGATCGAACGCTCGACCTTCCTGTTCGGCGCCGACGGCAAGCTCGCGCGCGAATGGCGCAAGGTCCGTGTGAAGGGCCATGCCGAAGCGGTGCTGGAGGCGGCGAAGGCGCTTTGATGATTACTGCCCCTTTTTCCGTTCGCGTCGAGCGCAGTCGAGACGCCGGGCTGGACCGAGGGGCGTCTCGACTTCGCTCGACGCGAACGGGATAGGGAAGCCATGAACTCCTTGGGCGAAGCCGCGCGGGCGGTGCTGCTGACCGCCGATCCGCACGCCAAAAGGCGCGCGGCGCGCGAACTGGCGCGCGCATGGCGGCGCGGCGACCTCGTCCATCGCTGCGACGTCGCGATGCCCGACCGGCCGGCCTGGCCCGACGCCCCCGAACTGCTGCCACCGAACCGCATGCCGAGCCGGCGCAAGGGCGGGTCCGAACGCGGGCGGATCGCGATGCTCCATGCGCTCGCGCACATCGAGTTCGTCGCGATCGACCTTGCGGTGGACCTTGTCGGACGCTTCGGGGGAGAATTTCCGCGCGCCTTCGTCGACGACTGGATCGGCGTCGCGGCCGACGAGGCGATGCATTTCGCGCTGCTCGACCGGCGGCTGCGCACGCTCGGTAGCCACTATGGCGCGCTGCCCGCGCATGTAGGATTATGGGAGGCGGCCGAAGCGACGAGCGACGATGCGCTGGCGCGGCTGGCGATCGTCCCCATGGTGCTCGAAGCGCGCGGGCTCGACGTCACGCCGGCGATGATCACCCGGTTCGAGGGCGCCGGCGACACGGTTTCGGCGGCGATCCTGCGGCGCATCTATCGCGACGAGATTCGCCATGTGAGCGCGGGCACAGACTGGTTCAACTGGGCGTGCGATGAACAGGGATTCGCCCGGACGTTAACCTGGCAAAGCCTCGTAAAATCGCGATTTCGGGGAGGGTTGAAGCCGCCGTTCAACGACTCAGCGCGCCATGACGCCGGTTTAACGCAAGAATACTACGCCGTTGTTGCTTCGTAAGGATTGACCCCGCAGACAGGCTCGCGGGCGGATGATCAATCATCCAATGCAGACTAAACCGGCACCACCGGAAAATTTTTTCCGTTGGCGACAAGGCAGATGCGGGGTCGTTAAGTGATAAACACTCTTCTGGCGCAAAAGTTTCGTTTTGGGCTGATTTTTTGTGCCACCGCGCTGATGGGCTTCACGGCCCCGGCTGTTCAGGCTGCCGATACCAGCGCCGATGCGGGCATCGTCGTTCCCGACGAACCCGATGACGACAGCTTCACCGCCGGCGTTCCGCAGACCAGCGAAGATACCGAGGCCCGGGCGATTTTCCAGGCGTGGAAGCGCCTCGACACCGGCCTGACCGCCAATATCGGTGTCGCCATCCCGTCGCGGGTTCCGATCGAGAATATGTCGCTGTCGTCGTCCTACGGCATGCGCGTCCACCCGATCACCGGCAAGGTCGCGCGCCACAATGGCGTCGATATTCCCGCGCCGCACGGCACCCCGATCTATGCGACCGCCGACGGCATCGTCGGCCGCGCCCAGCGCCTCGGCGGCTATGGCAATTATGTCGAAATCGAACATGGCAACGCGATCCAGACGCGCTACGGCCATATGTCCTCCTACATCGTGGCCCCGGGCCAGCAGGTGAAGAAGGGCCAGGTCGTCGGTTACGTCGGTTCGACCGGTCGTTCGACCGGCAACCACCTTCATTATGAAGTCCGCATCGAAGGCGCGCCGGTCAATCCGATGCCCTTCTGCCGCCAGGACAGCATGGCGATCGCCGCGATCACCGGCGACAAGCTGGCGATGGGCGGGCCCGAATAAATAGCTTTTCAGGGTCGGAGAGGAGGGGGCGCCCACCGGTCCAAGCCGGGGCGCCCTTTTCATTTGGGCGGTATGCCTCGGTTGGACGCAAAATCCTCCCCACGCGAAGCGATGGGGAGGTGGCAGCCCGCAGGGCTGACGGAGGGGTTCAAACCTCTCGCCATGACGCACCGTACCGACCCCTCCACCACCGCTTCGCGGCGGTCCCCCTCCCCAACGCTTCGCGATGGGGAGGATCTTCAGGGTCACCACTCACACCAAAGCCGACAAAACGCCGCGATCCATCGTCACCACAACCCCTTCCATTCGTGCCCGCACTCCCTATCTTGGCACCATGGCCACGCAGCTTTCCGATATCACCCTGTCCCCCGCCGCCGCGGCGCGCGTCCGCTGGATCGCCAACCGCAAGGGTGAAGCAGAGGCTGCACTGCGCCTCGCGGTCGATGGCGGCGGCTGTTCGGGCTTTACCTATCGTTTCGGGCTCGCCGAAGGCATCGATGCCGAAGATATCGTCACCGAGACCGACGGGGTGAAGCTGGTCGTCGATCCCGTCAGCATCGACCTGGTCCGCGGCTGTGTCGTCGATTTTGTCGATTCGCTCGGTGGATCGTCGTTCAAGGTCGAAAATCCCAACGCGGCCTCGGGCTGCGGCTGCGGGTCGAGCTTCTCGATCTGACGCCTTTCGTCGCGACCCCGTTGCTGCCATAGGTGCGGCATGAAAATCGCGACCTTCAACATCAACGGAATCAAGGCGCGCCTGCCGCGTCTCGTCGAATGGCTGGAGGAAACCCAGCCCGATATCGCCTGCCTGCAGGAACTGAAGTCGAGCGACGAGACGATGCCGACCAAGGAGATTGAGGCCGCGGGTTACGGCTTCCTCTATCACGGGCAAAAGGGCTTCAACGGCGTCGCGATCCTCGCCAAAGGCACGACGCCGGTCGAGGTGCAGCGCGGGCTGGCGGGCGAAGCCGAGGACGAGCAGTCGCGTTACCTGGAGGCCGACGTGCACGGCGTGCGCGTCGCGTCGATCTACCTGCCCAACGGCAATCCGCAGCCGGGGCCGAAATTCGATTATAAATTGCGTTGGATGGCGCGGCTGCGCGAGCGCGCGAAGGCGCTGCTCGCCGCCGAAATTCCGACGATCCTGACCGGCGATTATAATGTCATCCCGCACGACGACGATGTGTGGGACCCGCGCGCGATGTCTACCGATGCGCTGATGCAGCCCGAATCGCGCGATGCCTGGTTCCGCCTGCTCGGCGACGGCTGGACCGACGCGATCCGCAGCCGCCATCCCGCGGGCGGGGTGTGGACCTTCTGGGATTATCAGGCGGGGGGTTGGCAGCGCGACCATGGCTTTCGCATCGACCATCTGCTTTTGAGCCCTGCGCTCGCCGACCGGCTGGTCGACGCCGGAGTCGACAAGGACCATCGCGGGCGCGAGAAGGCGAGCGACCATGCGCCGACATGGGCGGTGCTGGCTTGAGCGCGCTGTCCGCCAGCCGGCTGGCGGACGTGCCACTGTTCGCGGACCTCGACGACGCCGCGCGCGCCGAAATCGCCGACGCCTTCACGGTGCGCCATTTCGCCGATGGCGAGGCGCTGCTCGTCCAGAACGAGCGCGCCGAGGGCCTGTATCTGATCGACGAGGGCCGGGTCGATATCGGCAAGCGGCTGCCCGGAGGCGGACTGGCCTTGCTCGCGCAGGTCGGCCCGGGCGAGGTCATCGGCGACATGGCGCTGATCGGCCGCGATATCAAACGATCGGCGATGGGCATCGCGCGCGGACCGGTGCGCAGCTGGTATATGCCCGCCGATCAGTTTCGCGCCGCACTGTCGCAGCTTCGCCCCGCCTCGCTGCAATTGCAGGCCGCGCTTGGCCGGCTGGTCGCGGCGCGGGTTGCGGGCAAGACGCGTGATATTGCCGCGATGCTGTCCGAAACCCCCGATAGCTTCACGCCGCGCCCGCAGCGGGCACTGCCGCCGGTGAGCGAGGAGGATTTCGCGGCCGAGGCCTTTCTCGCCAAGCTGCCCTGTTGCGCGGCGATGACGCCGGGCCAGCGGCGGGCCTTCTGGGATGCCGGAACGCGCGTCGATGCGCCGGCGGACAGAGATCTGGCGACGCCCGGCGCGGTTTCGGACCGGCTGTGGCTCGTCGTGCGCGGTGCGGTGCGCAGCGGCCTGCCGCACAGGGAGGGTATCTATCAGCTGACCGTCACCGGTCCCGGCCAGCTTGTCGGTCTGTCGCCGATGCTATCGGGCATGGCACACGACCGGCTGCTGCGGACGAGCGAGCAGGCGACGTTGCTGGCCTTCGACCGCGCGACCTTTGCCGAAATGCTCGGGACCGGCGATGCGCTGAGCCGCGAACTCGGGGCGTCGGTCAACGCCGACCTCGTCACCGCGCTCGACGCGCTCGATCAGGTCGAGGCGCGCATTCTCGCGATGCAGCGCGGGCACGCGGTCGCGGCCTGACATTTCGATGAAGAGACGGGGGATTGCCATGTCGCGCTGGATTGCCGTCGCCCTTTGCCTGACCGCAGCCCCGTCCGCCGGGGCGGTCGAGGGCGGTTTCGACGCCGCGCTGCGTGACTTTCGCCAGCTCCACCGGGCCGAAACGCAGCGCGCGAAGATTGCCGGCAGCAGCTTTTACCTCGTGCGCGACGGGCGCGTCGTGGCGGCCGACCATCTGGGCGAGCAGGATGCCGAGGCGCATGTGCCGGTCGATGCGCGCACCATCTATCATTGGGCGTCGGTGACCAAGACGATGACCGGCATCGCGATCATGCAGCTGCGCGATCGCGGGCTGTTGTCGCTCGACGATCCGATCGTGAAATATGTGCCCGAGCTGGCGGCGGTGCATAACCCTTATGGTGACACGGGCGCGATCACGCTGCGCCAGCTGATGAGCCACAGCGCGGGGTTCCGCAGCGGCACCTGGCCGTGGCGCGAGCATGACTGGCAGCCGTTCGAACCGGCCAACTGGTCGCAGTTGTTGGCGATGCTGCCCTACACGCGGGTCGAGTTCGAACCCGGCAGCCGTTTCGGCTATTCGAACCCCGGCATCGTCTATCTCGGCCAAGTCATCGAGCGGCTCTCGGGCGAGGATTATGAAGTCTATATCGACAAGAACATCCTGAAGCCGCTCGCCATGCACGAAAGCTATTTCGACCGGACGCCGCCGCACCTGCTGCCGCATCGGTCGCACAGCTATACCATCAGCGACGGCAAGCGCGTCGCGGCGCCCTTCGATGTCGATACGGGCGTCACCGTGTCGAACGGTGGGCTCAACGCGCCGATGCCCGACATGGCGAAATATGCCGCCTTCCTGCTCGGCGAGCCTGCGCGGCAGGCGGACTATGATCTGGTGCTGAAGCGCTCGTCGCTCGAGGAAATGTGGGTGCCGCAAATCGCGGCGGGCGAGGATTTCACGCAGGGCCGCATGGCGAAGACGACCCAGAGCGGACTATCCTTCTTCGTCGACCGCGGCGCGGGCGTGCGCTTCATAGGTCACAATGGCGACCAGAACGGCTTTCGCGCCTATCTCAGCCTCTGCCCCGACCAGCGGGCGGGAACGTTGCTGGCGTTCAACACCGAAACGAAGGGCGTCGAGAACAGCCCGGCCAATCGCGATACCGCCGAATCGCGCATCGCGCTGGCGACCGATCGTCTGTGCGAGGCGCTCGCGAAGTAGCTGTGTTGCGGTTCTCCCGTTTGGGCGGAAATATTCTATGTTTTTAGCTAGTTGGTGCATTCGTCTGGCGATAACATGTCGAGCAGGGTTGGCAGCGCGGCCATGTCGCCTGGACTGTGCGCCCCGCCCGCTCACCGCCGATCGAGCCCGCTCCTCGGGAAGGCCCAATCGATTCCATCAACGGGAAATCAACGCTAAAACTCGCAATTCGGCACAGGAAGCACTTTCATATCCTCTGGCGTTCGGCCTGTAGAAACTTCCTTCACATCCATCGAGCAACTGCGAACAGGATTGTTGCCGTCCGGTATCTGGGTGATGTTATATGTCGCATTGGCTTTTGGCGTGAATTCGATAACGTTTATGCAAGACGAGTAAAGCTGAGAATTATAGCCTCCGTAGGTTTGCTTCATGGTAAAGCCCAATATCTCTACCTTCTTTCCGGCTTCAATTTTTATCGGTTTTTCTTTGTATTTCGACCAATTCCAGCGCTATAATCAATAAGCTTTTGAGATAACTGACATTCATCGCCTTTCATGGTCCGGTAATATTGATAATCTCCGCTGAAAACGGATAGTCTCAAGCCTCCCTTAGGAAAGATAAATGTTGCGGTCTCTGTTGCGCCGGTAGGGACTTTGTATTTTTTCTGGCCAAGCTCGTTTCTATCGACTGATCCTCCGAGCACAACGGCAAGAATTAGGGCAAATGCTATTCTCATTTGTCAATATTCCCTGAAACTTCGTAAATTCATTATATTGTCGGGGCCGCGCCTACCGGTTCTTGCGCCCCTCGATCAGCCCGTCGACGAGGCTCGGGTCGGCCAGCGTCGATGTGTCGCCCAATGACCCGAAATCATTCTCCGCGATCTTGCGCAGGATCCGGCGCATGATCTTGCCCGAGCGCGTCTTGGGCAGGCCAGGTGTCAGGTGGATATGGTCGGGGGTCGCGATCGGGCCGATTTCCTTGCGCACCTGCTGCTTCAATGCGGCGGCGACCTCCTCGGTCGCTTCGACCCCGGCGTTGAGCGTCACATAGGCGTAAATGCCCTGGCCCTTGATGTCGTGCGGGAAGCCGACGACCGCGGCCTCGGCGACGTCCGCGTGGAGGACGAGCGCGCTTTCGACCTCGGCGGTGCCCATGCGGTGCCCCGACACGTTGATGACATCGTCGACGCGGCCGGTGATCCGCCAATAGCCGTCCCCGTCGCGGCGGCAGCCGTCGCCGGTGAAATACTTCCCCTTGTAGGTCGAGAAATAGGTCTCGGCGAAGCGCGCGTGATCGCCGTAGATCGTCCGCGCCTGCCCGGGCCAGCTATGGGTGATGCAGAGGTTGCCTTCGGCCGCGCCGCCGCTCTGTTCGTCGACGAGCACGCCGCCCTCGGCATCGACGAGCTGCGGGCGGATGCCGAAGAAGGGACGCCCCGCGCTCCCCGGCTGCGCGGGGTGCGCGCCGGGCAGGGTGGTGATCATGATGCCGCCGGTCTCGGTCTGCCACCATGTGTCGATGACGGGGACGCGGCCCTTGCCGACGATGTCGCTGTACCAGCGCCAGGCCTCGGGGTTGATCGGCTCGCCGACGCTGCCGAGCAGGCGGATCGACGACAGGTCGTGGCGGGTGACATAATCGTCGCCCTCGCGCATCAGCGCGCGGATCGCGGTCGGCGCGGTGTAGAGGATGTTGACGCGGTGCTTGTCGACGACCTGCCAGAAGCGGTCGTGGTCGGGGTAGTTGGGGACGCCCTCGAACATCAGGGTCGTCGCGCCATTTTGCAGCGGGCCATAGACGACATAGGAGTGTCCGGTGACCCAGCCGATGTCGGCGCTGCACCAGAAGATCTCACCGGGGCGATAGTCGAAGCCGTACCAGAAGGTGCTCGCGGTCCAGACCGAGTAGCCGCCGACGGTGTGGAGCACGCCCTTCGGCTTGCCGGTCGAGCCCGAGGTGTAGAGGATGAACAGCGGGTCCTCGGCGTTCATCGGCTCGCACGGGCAAGTGTCGCCGACATCGGCCGACAGCGCATCGTACCAATGGTCGCGGCCTTCGGTCATCGCGACGTCGCCGCCGGTGTGGGCGATGACGAGCACCGCCTTGACGTCGACGCGTTCGAGCGCCTTGTCGACATTGGCCTTGAGCGGAACGGTCTTGCCGCCGCGCAGCCCCTCGTCGGCGCAGATCACCCAGTCGCTGGCGCAATCCTCGATCCGCCCGTGGATCGCCTCGGGCGAGAAGCCGCCGAAGACGACGCTGTGGACCGCGCCGATGCGCGCGCAGGCGAGCATCGCGACCGCGCCCTCGGGGATCATCGGCATATAGATGGTGACGCGGTCGCCCTTCTGGACGCCCATCTTCCTGAGCGTATTGGCGAAGCGGATGACGTCGGCGAGCAGCGCGGCATAGCTGATCGTGCGCGTCTCGCCATCGGGGGCGTCGGGCTCGAAGATGATCGCGGTCCGGTTGCCATGGCCGGCGGCGACATGGCGGTCGATGGCGTTGTGACAAAGGTTGAGGACGCCGTCTTCAAACCATTGGATCGACACCGGATCGTAGGACCAGTTGGCGATCTTCGTCGGCGGGCTGATCCAGTCGATCCGCTTCGCCTGTTCGGCCCAGAAGGCATCGGGGTCGGCGATGCTCTGGGCATAGAGCCGGTCGTAGTCGGCGGCGGTGCAATGGGTGTTCGCGGCGGCGTCGGCGGGGACCGGGACCAAAGGTTCGGAGGGGGGTAGGTCGGACATGTTGCTTCTCCCGCTTTTCAGGCCCGTCGCTTAGGCCGCGAATCTTGTCAGTCCCTCCTTATCCGTTCGCATCGAGCGAAGTCGAGGTGCCCGTCGGTCGCATACGACTTCGGGGTGCCTCGACTTCGCTCGACACGAACGGGTGGAGGGGATTAGAGGCGGCACGAGATCGCAATGGAAAGGACTATCGATGACCGGGATCGGCGAAGAGGTCGGGCGGCTGCTCGACGGGCTGGGCGTAGACCGGGCGTTGTGGACCGACGGATCGATGCCGTCGGTGACGCCGCTGACCGGCGAGCCGGTCGCGATGCTGCGCGTCGCCGATGCGGCGGCGATCGACGAGACGCTGGACAAGGCGGTTGCCGCCTTTCGCGGATGGCGCAACGTTCCGGCACCGCGGCGCGGCGAACTGGTACGGCTGTGGGGCGAGGAATTGCGCGCGGCCAAGGACGATCTGGCGAAGCTGGTGACGATCGAGGCGGGCAAGATTCCGTCCGAGGGCGCGGGCGAAGTGCAGGAGATGATCGACATCTGCGACTTTGCGGTCGGGCTGTCGCGCCAGCTTTACGGCCTGACGATCGCGACCGAGCGGCCAGGGCACCGGATGATGGAGGTGTGGCATCCGCTGGGCGTCGTCGGGGTGATTTCGGCGTTTAACTTTCCGGTCGCGGTGTGGGCGTGGAATGCGGCGCTGGCGCTGGTGTGCGGCAACAGCGTGGTATGGAAACCGTCGGAAAAGACGCCGCTGACCGCGCTCGCCACGCAGGCGATTTTCGCGCGCGCGGTCGCGCGGTTCGGCGACGCGCCCGAGGGCCTGTCGCAACTGCTGATCGGCGGGCGCGAGGCGGGCGAGGCATTGGTCGACGACAGGCGCGTGGCCTTGCTGTCGGCGACGGGGTCGACGCGCATGGGCCGCGCGGTGGCGCCGCGATTGGCGGAGCGTTTCGCGCGCGCGATCCTCGAGCTTGGCGGCAACAATGGCGTGATCGTCGCGCCCTCGGCCGATCTCGACCTCGCGCTGCGCGGCGTGGCGTTCGGCGCGATGGGGACCGCGGGGCAGCGCTGTACGACGACGCGGCGATTGTTCCTGCACGACAGCATCTACGACGGCTTCGTCGCCAAGCTGAAGACGGCCTATGCGAGCGTCGGGGTCGGCAATCCGCTGGCGGGCGAGGTCCTCGTCGGGCCGCTGATCGACCGCGCCGCGTTCGAAATGATGCAGGACGCCCTGACCGCTGCGGCGGCGGCCGGAGGCATGATCCATGGTGGCGCGCGCGTCGGCGAAGGCGCGAGCTTCTATGTGCGGCCCGCGCTGGTCGAGATGCCGGGGCAGGTCGGACCGGTGCTCGAAGAGACCTTCGCGCCGATCCTTTATGTCATGCGCTATGACGACCTCGATGCGGTGATCGACGAACATAATGCGGTCGCTGCCGGCCTGTCGTCGGCGATCTTCACCACCGACATGCGCGAGGCCGAACGCTTCCTGGTCGCCAGCGACTGCGGGATCGCCAACGTCAACCTTGGTACCAGCGGCGCCGAGATCGGCGGGGCGTTCGGCGGCGAGAAGGAGACCGGCGGCGGGCGCGAGAGCGGGGCGGACAGCTGGCGCCAATATATGCGGCGCGCGACGAACACGGTGAATTATTCGGACGCGCTTCCGCTGGCGCAAGGGGTGTCGTTCGAGCTCTGACGGGCTGCGGTCAGTAGCAGTCCCACTGGTAGAAGATTTTGCTGAAGTCGCGCTTGAGCAGGTCTTCGCGGCGGATCATGAACTGGCCCTGCCCGGAGTCGCCCCACATGATGTGGTCGTCGCTCCACAGGTTGAGGAGGACGCGGTCGACGTCCTGATAGCGCTTGTCCGCGCGCCAGTCGGACTGGGTAAAGCCGGGGTGGCCGCCGACATGGTGGCCCTGGGTCGCCAGTTCGAGCTGCTTGTCGGCGAAGGCATAGATGCGATCGCTCTTGGCGCGGTCGTTGAGCAGCGTGGCGAGGTCGCGTTCGGCGAGCCAGGATTCGACCGAGGGTATCTGATCGGCCCGTTTCGGCTTCAGCGCGATGCCTCGCGCGACGGTGGCGTCGTAGAGCGGGGAATAATCGTCGATCCCGCGGTCCCCCGCTGGCCGCCCGCTGTGCAACTGGCCGGGGCCACCCAGCTTTTCGCGCCAGATGACACGAAACTTGCCGGCCTCGGGCTTCTCGAAATTCGCGCCATACAGGTCGTCGCGGGCGAGGAAGAATTGCAGCACGCCGCTGGTCGGATAGTCGGGCAGCGGCGGCAGTTCGGCGAAATCGACCTGGGCGAGGAAGGACATCGGTTTTCCATCGGGATCGGTCGGCCAGGCTTCGCCCGCCGCCAGCCATACCGGGCCGCCCATGCGCGTGCCGCCCGGTGTGGCGGGGGCCGGACCCGCGGGTTCGAGTTCGATCGCGGGGAGGCTGTGTTTTGTTTGCCAGGCGGCGAATTCGGCGACCGCCGGATCGCGCAGCATGTCTTGCATCGTCGGCTCGGCGGGTATCGCCTGTGTGCAGCCGAACATCGTCGCGGCTGCGAGGGCCGCAGGGAGCAGGAGCCTTTTCATGTGGTGGAGCCTATCGGCTTAGCCGATCGTGCGCGAGTGAATTTGGGACGATGTTCCCCTCCCGCTTGCGGGAGGGGAGAGGCTTATGCGCGCCAGCCGAAACGGTCTTCACCCAGCGCCACGACCGCGCCCGCCGTGCCGACCGGCTCGGCCTTGCCGTCGGTCAGGAACGCCAGCATCGCCGCATCGCTGACATCGACATGCGCCAGCGTGCGCTGGCCATCGGGCGTGCGCGCCACCACCACGCCGGCTTTCGGCGCGCCGTCGCGGCCATAGAAGACCGTGTAGCTTTCGATCGTCGCCGGCCCCGCATAGTCCTTGACCAGTTCGGGGACGGGGCCGCGCTTTTCCTCGGCTTCGGCCTGATAGTCGAAATCCTGCGGGAAGCTGGCGGCGGCGATCGGTTCGCTGCCGAGGACGATGCAATGATTGTCGGTCGCAAAGCCGCCATTGGCGAACAGGAAGCCGTAGCGGCCCTCCTGGCGCAGCTTTTCGACCATCGAGACCACCGCATGGCTCATATAATTGGCGATCGGGCCGCCGCCGAAGGTCAGGCCGCCGAACACGGTCGCGGGCTTGTCGACCGACCAGCCGAGCGTACGCCGTGCCATCTTGGGCACGCAGGGAAAGCAGCTGTAGAGTTCGACGCAGTCGAAATCCTCGACGGTCATGCTGTTGAGCTCGAGCGTGCGGTTGATGCTGGTTTCCATGCTGACGCTGCCGTCGTAGCGGTCGCGGTGGAGGATGTTGGCGGGCTCCTTTGCGGCGGCGCCCATGCCCACGTAAATGATCCGGTCGTCGGCGATGCCGCGGCGCCGCGCCTCGGCGAGGCTGGTGACGAGGAAACCCGCACCCTGGTTCACCGACGAATTGGCGACCATCAGCTTCGAATAGGGAAAGGCGATCGGGCGGTTGCGCTCGTCGACGGTCAGGATGTCGGCCGGCGTCGCGGGCCTGCGGATCCACGCGCCATCGTTGGCGGCGGCGACTTCGGAAAAGCGCGACCAGATCGCGGCGCTTTCGTCCTGTGCCTCGGTCAGCGTCTGGCCCCAGGCGGCTCGGGTAGCGTTTTCGTAGAGCGGATAGACATCGACCGGGGCCGAGAGCCCGTGCATCTGCGAATAATTGGGTTCGCGGCGGGTCGCGACCTGGCGGATCGCGTTATAGCTTTTGTCTTCGCCTTTCGCGGCCTTGGCGGCGCGGCCGGCGGCGGTGCGCAGTGCTTCGGCACCGACGATCGCGGCGAGTTTGATCTCGCCGGCGCCGATGCGGTTCGCGACCTCGTTGAGCAGGCGGATCGGGGTGTCGCCGTGGGGCGCCGCCGACTGGTAATTGATCGCAGGGGTCGCACCGATCGCGGCGGCGAGCGGTTCGGGGAGCTTGCCGAGGCTGTGGAAGCTGATCTGGTCGACGATCGCGAGGCTGTCGATCTCGGTCAGCGACACGCCCGCGTCTTCGGCGGCGACCTTCAGCGCCGCGACCATCAGGCCAAGCGAATCGAGGCCCTGGTCGGGATCGGCGGGGCGGTCGTTGACCTGCCCGACGCCGATGATGACGGGGATAAGTTCGGGATCGGTCATTGTCATCCTAGCGTGCCTTCCACTCGGGCTTGCGCTTCTGCGCGAAGGCGAGCGGGCCTTCGCGCGCGTCCTCGCTGCGCATCAGCCGGTTGCGTTCGAGGGTGTTCGCCTCCCACGCCGCCGCGTCCGACGCGATACGGCCTTCGTGGATGCCGAGCGCGACGCGTTTCGACACCTGCACCGACAGCGGCGCGTTGGCGGCGATCTTTTCGGCGAGCGCGATGGCGGTCGGCATCAGGTCGGCGAGCGGGACAACGCGATTGGCGAAGCCATAGCGATGCGCGGCCTGTGCATCGAAGGGATCACCGGTGAGCAGATGCTCCATCGCGAGCTTTTGCGGCAGCTGGCGCGCGATGCGAAAGGCGCCGCCGGCGGCGGCGAACAGCCCGACCTTGACCTCGGGCAGGCCGAATTGGGCGGTTTCCGCCGCGACAACAATGTCGCTCATCAGCGCGATCTCGCAGCCGCCGCCAAAGGCGAAGCCGTTGACCGCCGCGATGATCGGTTTCGAGATCGGGTGCGCGACCATGCCCGCGAAGCCCCATGCCTGCTGCGCCTCATCGTCGGGTGCGAGCTTGCCGCCGCGCGACAGTGCGACAAGATCGGCGCCGGCGCAGAAGCTCTTGTCGCCCGCGCCGGTGATCACGACGACGCGGATTTCGGGGTCGTTCTCGGCCTCTTCGAGCGCGGTGCCGATGCCGACATGGACGTCGGCATTGACCGCGTTGCGCGCCTCGGGCCGGTTGATCGTGATGATCAGGATATGGCCCTGACGCTGCGTCAGGACGGCGGGGGCGGCGGTGTCGGTCATCGAATCTCTCCCTTTGTCGTAGGGGAGTATCGGCGTGAGTTGACGTTTACGTCAACTGTAAAGGGATGAATCCTCCCTGTCGCGAAGCGATGGGGAGGTGGCAGCGGCGCAGCCGCTGACGGAGGGGCCATGGCGCGACGTCGCCGGCCCCTCCACCACCGCTTCGCGGCGGTCCCCCTCCCCACGGCTGCGCCGCAGGGAGGATCTCTATCTTCAGATCGACTGCCCGGTCTTCGCCCAGTCGGCGAGGAAGCCTTCGATGCCCTTTTCGGTCAGGATGTGCTTGAACAGTCCCTTGATGACCGATGGCGGCGCGGTCATCACGTCGGCACCGATCTTGGCGGCTTCGAGGACATGGATGCCGTGGCGGACGCTGGCGACGAGGATTTCGGTCTCATAGCCATAATTGTCGTAGATCAGCCGGATGTCCGAAATCAGCTGCATGCCGTCGAAGCCGTTGTCGTCGTGGCGGCCGACGAAGGGCGAGACGAAGGTCGCGCCGGCCTTGGCTGCGAGCAGCGCCTGTGCCGCCGAGAAGCAGAGGGTGACATTGACCATCGTGCCGTCGCCGGTCAGCGCCTTGCACGTCTTGAGGCCGTCGATGGTCAGCGGCACCTTGATGCAGACGTTCGGCGCGATCTTGCGGAGGATTTCGGCCTCCTTCATCATCGTTTCATGGTCGAGCGCGACGACCTCGGCCGACACGGGGCCGGTGGTGAGGGCGCAAATCTCGCGCGTCACTTCCTTGAAGTCGCGGCCCGACTTGGCGATCAGCGAGGGGTTGGTGGTGACCCCGTCGAGCAGGCCGGTCGCGGCGAGTTCCTGGATGTCGGCGATTTCGGCGGTGTCGGCGAAGAATTTCATGGGGGCTTCCTTGAGGGCAGGCGATTCGGTTTCTTCGCTCCCCTAGAACCCTTTCCCCGTCATTGCGAGCGAAGCGAAGCAATCCAGGGCGGTTACCGCACGCTCTGGATCGCTTCGCTTCGCTCGCAATGACGATGGGATAAAGGGCTGGCGTTCCATTTTTGTTCCCGCTAAGCGAGGCCGCATGGCCAAAGCGAAACGCCAATATGTCTGCCAGAATTGCGGCTCGGCCACCTATCGCTGGCAGGGGCAGTGCGCCGATTGCGGCGAGTGGAACACGCTGGTCGAAGAAGCCGGCGAAACCGCCTTTTCGGCGAAGCACGACCTCAGCAAAGGTGGACGGACGATCGCGCTCGAAGCGCTCGACGCGCACAGCATCATGCCCGAGCGGATGCTGTGCGGCATCGCCGAGTTCGACCGCGCGCTGGGCGGCGGCTTCGTCGCGGGGTCGGCCACGCTGATCGGCGGCGATCCGGGGATCGGCAAGTCGACGCTGTTGTTACAGGCGGCGGGGCGGCTGGCGCTGGCGGGCAAGACGGTTGTCTATATCAGCGGCGAGGAAGCCGCGGCGCAGGTGCGGCTGCGCGCGCAGCGGCTGGGGCTGGGCAAGGCGCCGGTGGCGCTGGCGAGCGCGACCTCGGTGCGCGATATCCTCGCGACGCTGGGCGGGAGCGACCCCGATTTCATCGTCATCGATTCGATCCAGACGATGCACAGCGACCTGATCGAAGGCGCGCCGGGGACGGTGAGCCAGGTTCGCGCGTCGGCGCAGGAGCTGATCCGCTATGCCAAGGACAGCGGCGCGGCGCTGGTGCTCGTCGGCCATGTCACCAAGGACGGGACGATCGCGGGGCCCCGCGTGCTCGAACATATGGTCGACACGGTGCTGGCGTTCGAGGGCGAGCGCAGCCATCAATATCGCATCCTGCGCGCGGTCAAGAACCGTTTCGGCGGCACCGACGAGATCGGGGTGTTCGCGATGGGCGAGGGCGGGCTGGGCGAGGTCGCCAACCCGTCGAGCCTGTTCCTGACCGACCGCAGCCGCGACGTGCCGGGGTCGGTGGTGTTCCCCGCGCTCGAAGGCACAAGGCCGGTGCTCGTCGAGGTGCAGGCGTTGACCGTGCGGCTGGCGAGCGGGGCGACGCCGCGCCGCGCGGTGGTCGGCTGGGACAGCGGGCGGCTCGCGATGGTGCTCGCGGTGCTCGAGGCGCGCTGCGGGCTGCAACTCGGCGGCGCCGAGGTCTATCTGAATATCGCGGGCGGTTATCGGCTCACCGATCCCGCCGCCGATCTCGCGGTCGCGGCGGCGCTGATCTCGGCGTTCAGCGAGCGGCCGGTGCCCGCCGATGCGATCGTCTTTGGCGAGCTGTCGCTGTCGGGCGAGGTGCGTCCGGTGTCGCACGACGGGCTGCGGCTGCGCGAGGCGGCGAAGCTCGGTTTCTCGACCGGCTGGGGTCCCAAGGGGATGAAGGGCATCGGCGGGATTTCGGTCACCGGTTTCGGCCGATTGGGCGAACTCGTTGACCTGATGCTCGGGCGCGACTAGCGACCGGCAAATGGGAAGTCTGACGGCTCTGGATATCGTCGTGCTCGTGCTGGTCGGCGGCGGCGCGGTGCTCGGTTTTACGCGCGGCCTGGTGCAGGAGGTGACGACCCTCCTCGCCTGGGTCCTCGCGATCGTCGCGGTGCGCCTGTTTCACGGCATGGTGACCGGCCTCGTCAGCGGCTGGGTCGGGACCCAGGGCGGCGCGGCGGTGCTCGCCTTCGTGCTCGTTTTCGGCGGCGTGTTCGCGCTCGCCAAATGGGGATCGCGCGCGATGGGCAAGCGCAGCCGCGCCTCGCTTGTCGGCGGGTTCGACCGCGGGCTGGGCGCGGGCTTCGGTGCCGTGAAGGGGCTGCTGATCGCTTCGATCGGCTTCCTGCTCGTCACGCTGTTGTATGACATCGGCTATGGCCATGCGCAGCGCCCGGCGTGGATGACCGACAGCCGTACCTATCCGGCGCTGAGCGCGACGAGCGCGGCGATGAGCAAGGTCATCGCCGAGCGCCGCGCCGCAGCGCGCGAGGCCGAGGCAAACGGCAGCGCCAAGGACAACAAGGACGCGTCCGCCGCGGGCGCGAAATGAGCGCGCCGCTCTATAACCGCGACATTTTGTCGCTCGCGGTCGCGACTGCCGAATATCTGCCGCTGCCCGATGCGCGCCATCACGCCTCGCTGCGCGCGCCGCTCTGCGGCAGCCGGATCATCCTCGATCTCGATACCGACGGCGATGGCCGCGTGACCGCCGTGGGCCTGCATGTCGAGGCCTGCGCGCTCGGACAGGCGTCGGCGGCACTGCTCGCGCGCCATGCGAAGGGGCGAAGCCTCGACGATATCCGCGCCGCGCGCACAGCCATAGCGGGCTGGTTTGGCGGCACCGGCGACCAGCCCGACTGGCCCGGCTTCGACCTGCTGGCGCCGGCGAAGGATTATCCCGCGCGGCACGGCGCCATCCTGCTGCCCTTCGATGCGGCGATCGCGGCCTATGAGGCGGAGACCGCGGGCGCATGAGCCTGTTGCTGCTCGCGACGGCCGCGTCGGACATCGCGGCCGGCAATGATATCGCGACCGACACGATGTTGTTCGAAGGGGCGATCCTGCTCGGCGTCGCGACCCTGTTCGTCATGATTTTTCGCCGCCTCGGCCTCGGCGCGGTGCTCGGCTATCTGATCGCGGGCGCGCTCGTTGGCCCGCATGGGCTGGGGCTGGTCGGTGGCGGCGAATCGAAACTCGCCTTCGCCGAGATCGGCATCGCCTTCCTGCTGTTCCTCGTCGGGCTCGAACTCCATCCGCGCCGCCTGTGGGAACTGCGCCGCGCGATCTTTGGGCTGGGCATGGCGCAGGTCGTGGTGAGCGGGCTGATCCTCACCGCGCTGATCCTCGCGACGCTGGGGTTCAGCTGGCAGGCGGCGCTGGCGCTCGGCCTGCCGCTGGCGCTGTCATCGACCGCACAGGTGCTGCCCAGCCTCAAATCTTCGGGCACGATCAATTCGCCCTTCGGCGAAAAGGCCTTTTCGATCCTGTTGTTCCAGGATCTCGCGATCGTGCCGATGATCACCATCGTCGCCGCGCTGTCGCGCGCGCCCGCCGACCCGTCGGCGCCGCCGGGGTGGCAGATGGGGCTTTATACGGTCGGCGCGATCGCTGCGCTGGTTCTGGTCGGACGCTTCATCGTCAACCCGTTGCTGCGCCTCGTCGGGCGTTACGGCGAGCGCGAGCTGTTCGTCGTCGTCGGGCTGCTGGTGGTGCTGGCGAGCGCGGCCTTCATGCACAGCCTGCATCTGTCGACCGCGCTCGGGGCCTTCATCGCGGGTGTGATGCTCGCCGACTCGCCGTACCGGCACGAGATCGAGGCCGATGTCGAGCCCTTCCGCCTCGTCCTGCTCGGCCTGTTTTTCCTTGCGGTGGGCATGGTGCTCGACGTCGGCGCGGTGATGGAGCGGCCCTGGCTCGTCCTCGGCCTCGCGGCGGGGCTGGTCGCGGTCAAGGTCGGCGTTCTCACCGGGATCGCGCGCGTGTACGGCATGTCGTGGAAGGCCGCGCTCGGGCTCGGCCTGCTGCTCAGCCAGGGCGGCGAGTTCGGTTTTCTGCTCTTCACCCAGGCGTCCGACGCGCTGCTGATCGCCCCCGAGGCAGCGAGCCTGTTCAGCGCGGTGGTGACGCTGTCGATGGTGTCGACGCCCTTCCTGATGCTGTTCGCGCGCAACCTGGAATTCGCGCCTGACCGCGATAGCCAGGAGCTCGCCGGTCCCGAGGATGCGCCGCGCGGATCGGCGCTGGTGATCGGTTATGGGCGGTTTGGACAGATCGTTTCGCAGATGCTGCATGCGGTCGATTGTTCGGTGACGCTGATCGACAAGAAGCCGAGCCAGATCGAGCTGTCCGAACGGTTCGACACCAAGGTCTATTTCGGCGACGGGCTGCGGCTCGACCTGCTGCGCCGCGCGGGGGCCGATGACGTCAAGCTGATTGTCTATTGCATCGACGATCGCAGCGTCGATGCCGCCGCGCTGCGCCCGGTGGTCGAGGCCTTCCCCAATGCGAAGGTGCTGATGCGCGTGTTCGACCGCCGCCAGTTGATGGCGATCGACGGGGCGGGAGCGAGCGGCGCGGTGCGCGAGGTGTTCGAAAGCTCGATCGCGCTGGGGCTGATGGCGCTTGAACAGCTCGACATCGACCGGCGCGAGATCGAGGATGTCGAAGCGGCGCTGCGCCACCTCGACGAAGTACGGCTCGATGCGCAGCTGGTCGATGGCGACCTGTCGGCGGGCATGGACCATCGTTTCCAGCCCGGGGGTAGCCGCGAGGGGACGAGCATCCTCGAGAAACTGCGCGAAACGCGCCGCGCGGCGAAGCTGGCGAAGGAAGAGGCCGAGGGCGAGCCGTTCGCCTAGGCGGCGTCGGCGCCGTCCAGAAACGCCGCGACCTTGTCGAGGCCATAGTCCTCGGTCACGAAGCTTTGGCCAACGCCCCGCGTCAGGATCAGCGGCAGCTTGCCGCCGCGCACCTTCTTGTCGTGCGCCATGTGCGCCGCGAGCGTCGCGCCGTCGCTGTTGACGCCGGCGCTCGCGAGGCTGTGCGGCAGGTCGACGCTGGCGAGATGGTCACGGACGCGGGCGGCGTCCTCCGGCGGGCAGAGGCCGTTCGCCGCGGAGAATTCATGCGCGAGGACCATGCCCGCCGCGACCGCCTCGCCGTGGAGCAGCCGGTCCGAATAGCCGGTCTCGGCCTCGAGCGCGTGGCCGAAGCTGTGGCCGAGGTTGAGCAGCGCGCGGATATCCTGCGTCTCGCGCTCGTCGGCGGCGACGATGCGCGCCTTGGCCGATACGCTGTGCGCAATCGCCTTGTGCCGGGCGGCGCTGTCGCCCGCGAGCAGCGCGGCGCCGTTCGCCTCGCACCAGGCGAAGAAGTCGGCGTCGTCGATCAGGCCATATTTGACGACTTCGGCATAGCCGGCGCCGAGTTCGCGGCGCGGCAGCGTTGCGAGCGTCGTCGGATCGATCAGGACGAGCGCGGGCTGGTGGAAGGCGCCGATGAGATTCTTGCCCGCCGCGACGTTGATCGCGGTCTTGCCGCCGACGCTGCTGTCGACCTGCGCCAGCAGCGTGGTCGGCACCTGCACGAACGAACAGCCGCGTTTGACGATGCTGCACGCGAAACCGACGAGGTCGCCGATCACGCCGCCGCCGAGTGCGATGACATGGTCGCTGCGTTCCACGCCTTCGCCGATCAGCCATTCGGTGAGGCGGCCGAGGCCGGCCCAGCTCTTGCTGCTTTCGCCTGCCGGCAGGACCAGCGAGGAGAAGGAAATCCCCTCGGCGCCGAGCGAGGCGCCCACGGGCAGCAGATAATGTTTGGCGACATGGTCGTCGGTGACGATCATCGTGCGCGGGCGCTTGAGCAGCGGCGCGACATGAGTGCCGATGTCGCGGATCAGGCCGTCGCCGATCAGGATCGGATAGCTGCGGCTGCCGAGTTCGACGGTCAGGCGTTCCATTGCGAAAGGGCCTCCAAAATCGCGCGCACCGTATGGTCGTGCGGGCTCGACGCCGAGCTGACGCGGATATGCGCCTCGGCATAGATCGGGTTACGGACGACGGCGAGTTCGCGCAGCACCTCGCCCGGATCGCGATTCTTGAGCAGCGGGCGGTGGCTGCGGCGCCCGACGCGTTCGACGAGGGTCGGAATGTCGGCGTCGAGCCAGATCGACAGGCTGGCCTGCTTGATCAGCGCGCGCGTCTCTTCGTTCATGAAGGCGCCGCCGCCGGTCGCGAGGACGAGCGGCTTGCCGGTCAGCAGGCGCGCGATGACGCGGCGCTCGCCGTCGCGGAATTGCGCCTCACCGAAGCGCGCGAAAATCTCGCTGATCGTCATGCCCGCCGCGCGCTCTATCTCGTCGTCGGCGTCGGCGAAGCGCATCCCGAGCCGTGAGGCGAGACGCCGGCCGATCGTCGACTTGCCCGATCCCATCAGCCCGACGAGAACGATCGGCCGCTCGCGGATCGCCGCGGACAGGGCCCCCGAGGAAATCGGTGCCGGGCTTTTCGGGTTTCGCGTCATGCTGGGCGCGGCTATACCGGCTGGACCGCGCGGGACAATGGTTTTGCTGCGCCGCGCAAAACGGGCTTCTGGTCGGCAAAGGATGGCATTGGATATTGCGCAGGCGGGGCAGATCGGGGAAAGGCCGCTGGATCGGTCGATTGGTCGTGTTCCTGTTGGTGCTGCTGGTTTTCTGGCTGCTGCTGATTTTCCTGGGCCGGCCGATCGAACCGCGAATGATTGAGGTGGATGTGACCGACAAGATTGCCGACAGCGCGACGCCCGAAAGCCGCCCGCAATGAAGACGCGGCTGGTATCGCTGACGCTGGGCCTGTCGGGCGCCGCTCTCGCCGCCGCGCTGGTCCTGCCCGCGCTCGCGCAGGAATCGCTGCTGCCCGAAGGTTTCGGCAATCCGGCTCCGACGCCAAGCCCGTCGCCGACCCCCGCGCCGACCGCGACACCGACCCCTTCGTCGACGCCGAAGGCCGGGCCGGTCGCCCCGACCGTTACCGCGACGCTCCCCGGCACCGCCACGACCGCGACTGCGACCGACGACGAGGAGCTCGAGGACGGCGAAGAGGTCGAACCCGGCACGCTGAAATACGACCTGCCGCCCGGTGCGCGGCGCCTGCTTACCCGCATCGGCCCGCTAACCCCGGAAACCGGCGGGCTTGGCCCCGATGCATTCGGCGTGCGCGGCCAATATGCCGCCGCGATCATGCGTTCGACGCGCGGGCCGCTGGCGTCGCGCTGGGGCGCGATCCTGCTGCGGCGTTCGCTCGCCTCCGCGATCGACACCCCCGACACGATCAATGGCGCCGACCTCGCCGCCGACCGCGCCGGCTTGCTGCTGCGTATGGGCGAGGCGAGCGTCGCACGCACGATCGTCCAGTCGGTCGATTACGACCGCGCGAGTCCGCGTCTCGTCGCGACGGCGCAGCAGGTTTTCCTCGCCAACGCCGATCCCGCCGGCATGTGCCCCTATGTCCCCGCCGGCCTTGCGCATGGCGACGAACAGGCGTGGCGGCTCGCCGCCGGCATCTGCGCCGGCCTGTCGGGCGAGGCGGGTCCCGCCGGCTGGGCGATGAGCCGCGTGCGATCGAGCGGCAAGGTATCGAATTTCGACATTTTGCTCGCCGAACGCGTGCTCGGCGCGAGCGGCGCGGGCGGGCGTTCGATCACGATCCAGTGGGACAAGATCGACAAATTGACGAGCTGGCGCTTCGGCATGGCGACCGCGACCGCGACGCCGATTCCGGCGCCGCTGCGCGGCACCGCCACCCCGGCGATGCGCGCCTGGACCGTGCTCGCGCCGATGAGCGAGATGGCCGACCGCGTCGCCGCCGCGCCCGACGCCGCGGCACGCGGGGTGCTGTCGAGCGAAGCCTATGTCTCGCTGCTCAGCGCCGCGGCGAGCGACGAGGAGCCGCCCGAAAGCCTGGCCGCGCAGACCGATCTGTTGCGAAGTGCCTTTGGCGGCGAAACGGCGGCCGATCGCTATGCGGCGATGGAAAGCCTGTGGGGCCGAGGCAGCAATCCGGTCGATCGTTACGCGGCGCAGGTCGCGACCGCTCGCGCCGCCGCGGCGTTGCCGGTCGGCACCGCGGTCGGCAGCGATCCCTGGCAGCTGATCGGGTCGATGCTCGCGGGCGGTTACGACAATCGCGCGATCGATTGGGTGCCGACGGTCAATGTCGGCAGTCGCGCCTGGGGGGTCCTCGCGGTTGGATCGCCGCGCGCGCTCAACGGCACGACCGCGAGCGCGGTGTCGAGCTTTTCGGGCGATGACGACAGCGCCGATTATCAGCGTAGCAAGCTGCTGCTCGCGGGGCTGGCCGGTCTCGGGCGCATCGACAGCGGCCAGGCGGCGTCGGCGGCGAGCGATCTCGAGGTGAACCTCGGCAAGCAGACGCGCTGGACGCGCGCGATTTCGGACGCCGCAGCGCGCGGCGAACCGGGCATGGTCGCGCTGCTCGCGGCAGCGGGGATGCAGGGCGACTGGTCGACGATGCCGCCCTATCATCTCTATCATATCGTGAAGGCGTTGCGCGAAGTCGGGCTGGCGTCGGAGGCGCGGATGATCGCGGCCGAGGCGCTGGTTCGGGTCTGACCATGCGCGACGGCGACGCCGCGCTGATCGACCGTTTCCTCGAAATGATGGCCGCCGAACGCGGCGCGGCGCGCAACACGCTCGTTGCTTATCGCCGCGATCTGGAGCAGGCGGCAACGATGGCGCCGCACGGGCTGGCGGATGCCGACACCGACGCGCTGCGCACGATCATGGCCGGTTATCGATCACTTGCGGCGAGCAGCGCGGCGCGCAAATTGTCGGCACTGCGGCAATTTTACGCGTTCCTGCGCGACGAGGGCGAGCGGGCCGATGACCCGGCGCAGCCGCTGGCGCGGCCGACGACGCGGCGGCCCCTGCCGCGCATATTGACCCATGACGATGTCGAGCGCCTGTTCGCGCAGGCGGGCGGAGAGGCCGATGGGGCCGCGCCGCCCGCCGCCGCGGTGCGGATGTTGCTGCTGCTCGAACTGCTTTACGGATCGGGGCTGCGCGCGAGCGAATTGGTGTCGCTGCCGCGGCGGGCGATCGCGGGCGAGCGGCTCTATCTGATCGTGCGCGGCAAGGGCGACAAGGAGCGGCTGGTCCCGCTGTCGGAGCGTGCGCGCGATGCGCTCGACCGCTGGCTGCCGTTGCTCGCCGACGGGACGTCCTGGCTGTTTCCATCGGGCAAGAGCCATGTTTCGCGGGTGCGCCTGTTCCAGATGCTGCGCGATCTGGCGGCGCGTGCCGGGATCGATCCGACCGCGGTGAGCCCGCATGTGCTGCGCCACGCCTTTGCGACGCACCTGCTGGAGGGCGGCGCCGATCTGCGCGCGCTGCAGCTGATGCTCGGCCACGCCGATATCGCGACGACCGAAATCTACACCCATGTCGACAGTCGGCGCCTCGTCGAACTGGTCAATCGCCGCCATCCGCTCGCGCGCATGGATGTCGCGAGGGGCGGGGTGGCGGCGAACGTTGACGTTGCGGCGCCATCGTCCTAACCGCGCACAGATGACAGCCTTTCTGGACTTCGAAAAACAGGTCGCGGCGCTTGATCGCCAGATTGCCGAATTGCGCGAAATGGGCGACGATCCGACGCTCAATATCGAGGGCGACATCGCGCGGCTCGAGGACAAATCCTCGAAGATGCTGCGTGATATCTATGCGAAGCTGACGCCCTGGCAAAAGACTCAGGTCGCACGCCATCCCGACCGGCCGCATTTCAAACATTATGTCGCGGGGCTGTTCGACGACTGGATGCCGCTGGCCGGCGACCGAAATTTTGGCGACGATCAGGCGATCCTCGGCGGACTGGCGCGTTTTCGCGGCCGCCGCGTGATGGTGATCGGTCATGAAAAGGGCGACGATATCCCGTCGCGGATGAAGCATAATTTCGGCATGGCGAAGCCCGAAGGCTATCGCAAGGCGATCCGCCTGATGCAGCTCGCCGACCGCTTCGGGCTGCCGGTGATCACACTCGTCGACACTTCGGGCGCTTTTCCGGGAATCCAGGCCGAGGAACGCGGGCAGGCCGAGGCGATCGCGCGCTCGACCGAACAATGCTTGGCGCTCGGCGTGCCGATGGTCGCGACGGTGGTCGGCGAAGGCGGATCGGGCGGCGCGATCGCGATCGCCGCGGCGAACCGGGTGCTGATGTTCGAACATGCCGTCTATTCGGTGATTTCGCCCGAGGGCTGTGCGTCGATCCTGTGGCGCACCGCCGACAAGGCGGCCGACGCGGCGGCGGCGATGAAAATGACGCCCGAGGATCTGCTCGCGCTCAAGATCATCGACCGCATCGTTCCCGAACCCGTCGGCGGCGCCCATCGTGCGCCCGAAATCGCGATCAAGGCGCTGGGCGACGCGATCGCGCAGGAACTCGACGCGCTGTCGGGGCTGCCGCGGGACAAGATTCTCGCGGCGCGCGAGGAGAAATTCCTCGCCATGGGCCGCGGCTAGACGGCATCTTTCCGGAACCCGATCGCGGGCCCGACGTTTTCCCTGTCAATTGCCTGAGCCGGATGTTCATGGCGCGTCTTTTCGTGCGCGGATATAGGCTTATGGTATCGCGGACAGGACCAAGGGAGATCAACATGACCCGGACGAAATTGGCGATGGCGGCGCTGCTTGCCAGCGCGGTGACGATCGGCGGTATCGCCGATGCGAAGACCAAGACGATCAAGACGGCAACCAGCATTACCGCGAGCGAGCGCAAGCAGGGCAGCGACGCGCACCCCGAACTGGTGCAGGAGTTCGGCGGCACCTACACCGGGCCGCAGGCCGCCTATGTCGGGCGCGTGGGACAGGCTATCGCGGTGCAATCGGGCCTTTCGAACGCGCGTAGCGACTTCACCGTCACCCTGCTCAATTCGCCGGTGAACAACGCCTTCGCGATCCCCGGCGGCTATATCTACGTCACGCGCCAGCTGATGGCGCTGATGAACGACGAGGCCGAACTCGCGGGCGTGCTCGGCCACGAGGTCGGCCATGTCGCGGCCCAGCATAGCAAGAAGCGGCAGTCGGCGGCGACGCGCAATTCGATCCTCGGCGTCCTCGCCGGCGTGCTTGGCGGCGCGATCGGCGACAATGGCGGGTTGCTCGGTGGTCTCGGCGGGCTGCTTCAGAACAATGCAATGAAGGTCGCACAGCTCGCGACCCTGGGATTCTCGCGCAGTCAGGAACTGGAGGCCGACCAACTCGGTGTCCAATATCTGCGCAAGGCGGGCTATGATCCGCTGGCGCTGTCGACCGTGCTCGCCAGCCTCGCCAACCAGACCAACCTCGATGCCCGGCTGTCGGGCGGCGACGCGCGCGCGCTGCCCGAATGGGCGAGCACTCACCCCGACCCGGCGTCGCGCGTGCGCAACGCCCAGACGCTCGCTTCGGGTGCGGGAACCGGCGGCGTACGCAACGCCGATGCCTTCCTCGCGTCGGTCGACGGCGTGCTCTATGGCGACGATCCGGCGCAAGGTGTCGTCGAGGGCAATGAATTCCTCCACCCCGACCTGCGGCTGAAATTCGCGGTGCCGAGCGGTTACGGGATGCAGAATGGCGCGGCCGCGGTGTCGGTCAGCGGCACCGGCGGGCAGGCGCAGTTCACGACGGCGGCCTATAACGGCGACATGAATGCCTATGTCGCCGCGGCGTTCAAATCGGTGGCGGGCAACACCGCGCTGACACCCAGCAGCATCCAGCGCACGACGGTGAACGGAATCCCCGCTTATACTTCGACGGCGCGGGCGAACACCCAGTCGGGTCAGGTCGACGTCACGGTCTTTGCCTATGAATTTTCGCGGACCAGCGCGTTTCACTTCGTTGCGCTGACCAAGGCGGGCGGCGGCAGCGTGTTCAATACGATGTACAACAGCGTCCGGCGCCTCAGCACGGCGGAAGCCACCGCGATCAAGCCGCGCCGCATCGATGTGGTGACGGTCGGCCGCGGCGACACCGTCGCGACGCTGGCGCGGCGTATGGCGTACAGCAATTACCAGACCGAGCGGTTTCAGGTGCTGAACCGGCTGACCGCGACAAGCCGTCTGACGCCGGGGCAGAAGGTCAAGATCGTGGTGTATGCGAGCCGCTGAACCGGCGCGGACTTTTCGACCGGACAGCAAAAAGGGCGGTGGATTGCTCCACCGCCCTTTCTATTGGATTGCCGACCGGCGGACCGGTCGGCGAAATCGCAATATTAGCCCTCGAGCGCGGTGTTCACGTTGTTGAACGTGCCGCTGACGCTCTTGCCGACCGAGGTCATCGCGGTGATGCCGGCGACGGCGATCAGAGCGGCGATCAGGCCGTATTCGATGGCGGTCGCGGCCTTGGTGTCGCGAACGAATTTCTTGAGAAACTTCATGTCTGGTCTCCTGATAAGTCACTTACCCTGTTGACGGTCTGGTCGGGTCAACATTTGCGGTTCTACGGCGAATTGGTTTTGAATTTCTTAATGCGTCGGAGGCTCTTGGCGTCTTTGGTCAGTCCCAATATCGGACAGACCGAATCTCACATCGCTTCGGTCGAAGCGGTCGATACATTGTTCCACATGGAGATCGTCGACGATCCGACATTCGATATCGCGGTCATCGCCGCAATGAAGATCAGGGCCAGTATCAGCCCATATTCAACAGCCGTCGCGGCGCTGGTAGACCGCAGCAACTTGGCAATCTTGGTCATCGTTCTGCCCCTGCCTTGTGCCAGGTTCAGGACCCCTGAATTGCCGGACGGATCGTCCATGGCGCCTGACGTGCGCGCGATGCGGCACTGGTCCGTGCCGGTTATCGCGTCATGGGTCCGAGACGATAGAATCGTTCGAACCTCGGCCGTGCAATTCGGGGATTCTGGTCCTAGAGTTCCCGAGGATTCCGGATTTCGCATATCAGGGTTAATAATTTGTCCTCTGCCACATCGATAAAAGCCGCCGAAAACTGTCTCATTGTGGTCGCCGCGGCGCTGGTCGATCGCGACGGGCGGGTGCTCGTCCAGCAACGTCCCGAAGGCACGGCGATGGCCGGTTTGTGGGAGTTTCCGGGCGGCAAGATCGAACCCGGCGAGACTCCCGAGGCGGCGTTGATCCGCGAACTCGACGAGGAATTGGGAATCGTGGTCGATCATGCCTGCTTGGCCCCCGCCTGTTTCGCGAGCGAACCGCTGGGCGACCGGCATTTGCTGCTGCTCGTTTATGCGCTGCGCAAATGGCAAGGCGTGCCGGTGGCGCAGCACGCCACGGCGCTGCGCTGGGTGCGCCCGGTCGAGCTTTACGGCCTCGACATGCCCCCCGCTGACCGCCCGCTGATCGGGCTGATCGAGGCGCTCCTCTAATCCTTGGGCTTCAGCGCCTCGGCGAGCGACGCCGTGCCGCTGCCGCGTCGCGCGGGTTTGGGCTGATCGGGATGCGGTGTCCAGCCGCTGAAATGGATCAGTCGGAAATGTTCGGCGACGCGGCCGTCGGGGTCGGCCTGCGCCGCAAAGGCTAGCGCGATGCGCGCGACCTCCGCGCGGGTCAGCGGTGGCGGGGCCGGCGACAAGCGGCTTGCGAGGCTGGCAGCGCGCAGGTCGCGAACGAGCGCGAACCAGTCCCCATAGCGCACCGCCAGATCGTCGACGTCGACCACCGGCATGGTGAAACCGGTGCGCTGGAGCAGATTGCCCATCGCCGCGAGGTCGATCTGTGGATGCAGGCGGGCGATCGAGCGCACCCCGTCGGTCATCACCGCGCGCCGTAGTCGCGCCAGGCTGCCGTCGCCGACGAAGGCGCCGAGCAGCAAGCCATCGGGCGCGAGCAGCGCGCGCAACCGGACGAGCGCTCCGGGCACGTCGTTGACGCTGTCGAGTCCGCCGGGCCAGACGATCAGATCGAAACTGGCGAAGGGCAGGTCGATCGCATCGGCCTCTCCCACGATCGCGCCCGTCGCGGCGGCCAGTGCCGGCCCCGCCTCGAATATCGTCAATTCGGTGCCCGTCGCGCGCAGATGGTCGGCGAGCGCGCCGTCATGGGCACCGATCAGCAGGGTTCGCGGGAACCGGCGCGTCACCATCGACAGGCGGTCGAGCAGCGTTTCGGCGATGATCGGCGCGAGAAAATTGGCCTCGGCGGGCAGGTGCGCCAGGCGATCGCGCTGGGCGCGATGGCGCGCGGAGGAAAAAAGCGGGGCGGGGGGCTGCGACATGCGGCGCTTGTGCCGCCTCGTGCGATGCTTCACAAGTCGGACATGGCGAGCGCGGCGGGGCAGGTCGAGAGCGAAACGCCGGCGCGGGCGGCAGGCCTGCTGCGCGGCCTGCTTCACGCGGGCCGGGCGATCGTCGATTATGCGTTGCCGCCGCGCTGTCCCGCCTGCGGGGTTATCGTCGCCGGCGACCGGCAATTCTGCCTGGCCTGCTGGCAATCGCTCGATTTCCTCGATGGCCCCGCCTGCGTCCGCTGTTCGATCCCCCTGCCGCGGGCACTGGCGGGCGCCGATCTGCACTGCGGCGCCTGTCTCGCGAATCCGCCGCCCTTCGATGGCGCCCCGGCGGCGGTCGCTTATGGCCCCGCGGCGCGCACCGTCGCGCTGCGGCTCAAATATGGCCGGCGGCTCGGTCATGCCCGGCTGATGGCGCGCCTGATGGCGCGGCCGTTGACGACTCTGGCGGACGGGGGAGAGGCGCTGCTCGTGCCGATCCCGCTCCACCGCCGGCGGCTCTGGTCGCGCGGGTTCAACCAGGCGGCACTCGTCGCCGACGAACTGACGCGGCTGACCGGCGCTCCGCACGATCATCATCTGCTGCTGCGCGTCAGGGCGACTGCGTCGCTGCGCGGCAAGTCCCGGCGCGAGCGCGAGAAGATCGTCGCGGGCGCGTTTGCGCTGGCCCCCGATGCCAAGGCGAGAGCCGCGGGACGGCACCTGATCCTGATCGACGATGTCCATGCCAGCGGGGCGACCTTGCGTGCCGCCGCCAGGGCGCTTCGGCGCAGCGGTGCGGTGCGGGTTTCGGCGCTCAGTTGGGCGCGGGTCGTCCCCGACGCGCTGATGACCGGCAACATATTTGACTTTGCCACGTTGGATTCCGATATCAGCGATCAGATCATGACAGGATAGCCATATGGCCAAAATCGAAGTCTTTACGAAATTTTTCTGCCCTTACTGCTCGCGCGCGAAGGCGCTGCTCGACCGCAAGGGCGCGGCTTATGACGAAATCGACCTGACGATGGATCGCGCGGGGTTCGAAGCGATGGTCGAGCGCGCCGGGGGCAGCCGCACGGTGCCGCAGATTTTCATCGACGGCCGCCATATCGGCGGCAGCGACGACCTTGCCGCGCTCGATGCGAAGGGCGGGCTGGATCCGCTGCTCGGAACGGCCTGACCTTTGATCGTCTTCGATCTTTGCTGCGCCGCCGGCGACCACCGGTTCGAGGCCTGGTTCGCCAGCAGCGATAGCTTTGCCGGTCAGCAGGCGCGCGGTCTGATCGCCTGCCCGATCTGCGGCGACAGCGATGTGCGGAAAGCGGTGATGGCGCCGCGCATCGGGGCGAAGTCGAACCAGCTTGCCGCGCCGTCGACTCCGGCGCCGACCGAGGCCCAGCACGGCCATGCCGGTGAAATTTCGCCCGAACTCGTCCGCAAGGTGATGGCGGGGATCGCGGCGAAACAGGCCGAGATGCTGCCGCAGTCGCGCTGGGTCGGCCGCGACTTTGCCGACGCGGCGCGCGCGATGCACGAAGGCCGCGCCGCCGAGGACCTGATCCACGGCCAGACCTCGCCCGAGGAAGCTCAGTCGCTACGCGACGACGGCATCGCGGCGATGCCGTTGCTCGTTCCCTTCGTGCCGCCCGATGCGCTGAATTGATCGCGGCCGATTGACGCTTTGCGGGCCACGCCGCTACACGGACGGCGGCGCACCCGTAGCTCAGCAGGATAGAGCATCAGATTCCTAATCTGGGGGCCGTGGGTTCGAATCCCGCCGGGTGCACCATTTTTCAATGACTTAGCTGTATTTGGCGGCGGGATCGTGTTGCATCCCCTTGCGCTTGTTTCACGCTGTTTCCCGTCCGTTCCCGCCCGTTGACGGCTGCTCCTTGCAACAAGAATGCAACACGAAGAGGTTGGTCATTGCCGCTCTAGATCGACTTCGCTTTCAAACGCGATCCATCGGATCGACGCGTTCCCCCGAACGACTGGATCGCCAATCAGGTAGATGAACTTGATGGTTCCCAAGCCGATCTGCGGCGAAATAAATTGCATCGCGTCGACTGGAATCCGCCCATCCATCTTCGATCTCTTGCCGTGGAAGGTCAGCAGCCCCACGCCTTGGGCCTTATGGCCGTTGGCAGGTTGAGATTGCAGCTTCGTCAGCTCTCGACTTCCCCCGATCGAAAACTCGGTCAATCGATCCGCGTATTTTTCAGGGATTAGGCAGCGAGCGGTGAACTCAAGCGAGAAATATTCGTCAAAGGTTGTTTCCTGCCATTCCGAACCCCCGCTCAACGCATAGCTGGGCGCGAAACGCTCGATCCTGAATATGTATGAGACTTCCAACTTAGCCGGTGGGCGCTTGCGAACCACTTTTGCCCGAGTCTTCGCTGGGCGGCCCATGTCTATGCTGGGACCGTAACGCCGATCTGCCCCATCTTCTGCGTGAGCGCGGCCCCTCCAGCGATTAGTGCTGCTTCCATCGCTGCGACCGACGCGGCGGCTACCGTCACCCCGGACTCGAAACGCGCGATCGTCACACGAGATACCTGGCACTTGTCGGAAAGGTCTTCGGCGGTCCAGGCGAGGCCGACGCGGGCCATCTTGCATTGCTTCGGTGTCATACCTTTACGAATTATATCAGCGGCAGGGTTGACGCAAGCATTAACCAGCTTTACAAACCATATCACCTTGGGAACGCCCCAAGGCGCGCCGAGGACGGGACGGCAATCCCAACCCCGGCGCTGATCGCAACCCTAAGTGACAGGGACACGACTATGACTGGCAATAGCACTACCGCGCCCGAAGGCGCCACTACGTTTACCGCGAACACCGACAAGCCCGCCCCGCTCAACCTTGAGTGCATAACGGGCGACCTCAGCACGGTTCGCGTTTTCGCCGAATGTCTGGAACATTTCATCATCGACCTGAGGGCCACCGTTAATGCGGGCGGCCACCGGGAAAGCATCTTTCGCGAGATCAACTCCATCGACACGATGGCCTACGAGATCAAGCAGCGCATCGAGCAAATGCGGACCGGCCTTGATGAATTTATCGACGCCGCCCCCGCCGCGCACCTGTGGGCCGAAAGGAAACCCGCATGAGCGCCGGTGTCGTGAAGCTGCCGACCGCAGCACCGCGCAAGGTCAACAATCACCGCTGGAAAGAGCAGCGCGCCGCAGGAAGGGCGCTCAAGGACCACTATGGGGAGTGGTTCGATTATGCGTTGCCCTTCGAGCGCGCCAAGATGGCCGAGGTCGAAAAGATGGCCGACTACATGCTCTCGAACAGGTTGGAAGGCGAGCGCGCCGTCGTCTACGCAATCCTCCACGCGCTCGACGAGGACACCCAGCTCAAGGCGTTGGCAACGGCAGTCGGGCGCGGCAGCGACGCGGCGGCACTTGCCCACCTCGCGTGCGCCACGCCTGAGCAGCGGTACTGGCTGCGCCGCGTGATAGATCGCAAGATGGCCCCGAAAGGGGGTGAGGCGTGAGGGCGCGGTATAAGGGCGACACCGCCCCCAAGACCCTCGCTGGCATCGTTGCGGCGCTCGGTGCGTCATGGTTCACCGTCCAAATGGTGAACCTTGCTTTCGCGGTGCTGCGGTGAGTGCGGCGGCAGGAAAAGGGGGGCAGGGCCTCATGGCCCTGTTCGCCGCGACGCAGCAGCTTTCGGAGAGCGAGCAAAGGGCGCTCGCCAAGGAAGCCCATGCCGAAGCCGCAAAAGCCTTTCGGATCGCCGCCGACGCGGCCTTGCGCGCCAAGGCGGTTTGGCAGCACACCGAAAGCCCATTGTCCAACGCGCCCGGGCGGGAAGTCGTGGAGGCCCGCCGCCATCTGTTCGCAGCACTGGACGTGCTGATAGCATGTCCGGCGGTTACCAAGTCGCTGGCATCCGAAAAGAAGCGGATCATCGGGCGCTTTTGGCTGCGCGCCGAGGGCGAACGGTTCGACCGATACCGAGAGGCAGTTACGAATGACGCGCGGCGCCTGTCGCTCGGAACGAGCTATGCGGATCGCCGCATGTCAGGGGCGAGCAAGTGAGCGCGCTCTGGCTTCGCGAGGCTGGCAGGCTCCCCGCCGACATAGCCTTGTCCGTCATCCCGTCGCTGCCCCGCGCGCAACTGGAAAGGCTGGCGCAGCAGATCATCGACCGGCTCGACGATATGGACGCGCCGACCGAGGACATGGAGGACGACGACCCCGCAGGCATGATGGACGAGGACGAGGCGACGACAGGGCCTCGCACCTACTACATGCACGGCGTGGCCTACGATGGCCCCGGCTGTCCTATCGCGGACGACGGCGAGCGCGACGACACCGACTTGCCGATGGTCACCCATGACGGCGAGGATATGGGCGTCATCATCCTGCCCGGTCCCGAGGGTGTCGCAGCGTACCACTACCGCGTCAGCTAATCGACGCAGCCACGACAGGGCGGCGGGTTTCGGCTCGCCGCCCCTCTTTAGACTGTCATGGCAAGAGAACTGGAACTAAGGTCCCGCTCGACCGGAGACTGAAATTATGCTTCCACAGACTGAACTGGCGCAAGATGGTCCGGGCGCCAAAGCGTTCCTTCGGCGAAATTTTCCGAAAGCAGATGTTTTGCAGGTCGAGCAGTCGGGCGGACTGCCGACAGGTTACTGCTATATAAACGTCCGGAATATGATCGGGCAGCATGGCGGGCGCGCTCAATGTGGGTGGATGCTCTCAGAACTGCCAGGACATTTCATCGAGGCGCTACACCATGTCGTGTGGGAAACTCCGGATGGCAAGCTTCTGGATGTCACCGCCGCAGCCTATCCTGCTATGACGCAGCCGGTCACAGACTTCATTTTAGACCGCAAAACGGTGCTCGGTCCGTACGACCCCTGCATAGCGTCGATATTCCACCAAATTGACCGCGAACAAGGAACCAAGGAATATATCAGCCTGACCATAAAGCGGATGGTCTTGCGGGGGAAGGCAAACGCGATTCTCATCAGGGAGCAGACCAAGGGCGGGGACGGGAGAATTTTTGCCGATCCAAATAGTGCTTATGCCAAGATCAACGCCGAGCTGGCGACCGTTGATTATCGTCGTGACAGCTATCTTGTTCGAATGAACGCTGGCGATTTCAGCCGTTTGCTAGGTTGAGCGAGTCGTCCAGACTGGAGATGGTAATGTTCCCCAGCATTGAAAGCGCCGCTCGCGCGTTGTGTCGCCGTGCAGGTAAGCGTCACAGACCGTCACGTGACGTCACCGTGACTGTCCCGATTGATGTCTCCTCAGTTCCCTGAAACCCGCGCGCACAGCAGCGATTGATGTCCCGCTGGCTGTCCCAGCAGACCGATTATTTCGGCTCAATACCATCGGGCCAAGGCTCGTCTATTCCCCATTTGCCGTGCACGCCGTGCGACTGCGGCTTTTCCTCAGTCCTGATGACCATGCGGCTATCGCCGTCCACAATATCCACCAGAGCGGCAGCGAGCTGGCCCGCGAGATTATCGTCTTTGAGGTCGGGCATGGGGTGCCGCCCGCTCCGGTGCCTTCCTTGGCGCATAGTCTTGATCTTGATGAAGAAGCTGTCTCGCAAGTCTTGGCGGTCCATCCGGTGCATGTCAGTCCTCGAAAAGCCGTGCACGGATATCCGAAGCCGCTGCATTGAGGGTCGTGGCGCGCGTCCGGAGATCAGCGTCGCCAGTGCGGCCCGCGCGATCGTTGAACCGCTGCGCCTTGCCTTCGAGATAGTCGGCAATACGGTCGGCGTCAGGCTTCCCATTGTGGCCCATGCTCACCGTCATGCCTTCTTCGTCGGATCGACCTGAGTTGCCTGATACTGGTCGAGCGCCCACTCCTCGACGCCAAGCATGAGGTGCGGCAAGGCACGGTCGGGCGCCAATTTCTGGATGATTTCTGACGCAGCGCTTTCCGCCAATCGGCCAGCCTTCAAATGTTTTTCATTCACGCCGCCGGAAGCGAGGTCGGCGCCGTCGTCCAGGTCGCCCCGATCATCCATGGCCTCAAGGTTGAACTGCGCGTAACGCGCCTCGATTGGCGACACCCCCTCAGCGTCCAGCACGGCAAGTGCTGCGGCAGTGGCCTCCTCGCGCACGGACGACGACACATCGTCAACGTCCCACAGCTCCAGACCGCGGAATTTGCGTTCAATCGTTACCATCGCTGTCACTCCGACTCGAATCTTCCTTGCCCCATTGTTCTCTTTTCGTTCTAAATTGTCGAGTCATGAGTCGAGAACTGGTGAACCCTATCCGCGACCTTTTCGACGCGGCGGTCAGGCACAACACGATCAAGGTGTCGTGCAAGTGCGGGAACGTCGGCATCTTCGATCCGCACGCGCTCTGGTATCTTTTCGAGCGCAGGGGCTGGCGCGATCATCTGCCTGAGGTGCGTAAGCGGATGCGGTGTTTGCAGTGCTTGTATGCGAAGCGTCCGCGTACGCTGGCGACACTGGATTTATGTCGCGACAATCCCACCCGGCAATTGCGCATGCCGGATATTCACGAGTGGAAGCGGCAGTTGCGGCGGCGGCGTTGAACGTCCGATATGGGGTGGGAAGCTGCCTTTGCGATTAAGCTTCTGCACCCCAATCGCTCTGCCGCTTTGACCAAGGCTCACCCACGCCAGTTCGGGTTGCTTCCCAACCGGGAGGGAGGCTGGCTATCTCATCGAGGTCAGGGTGGCGATCCACAACCTCTGACATTGCGACCACCAGCGCTGCTGCCATATCGACCGGCTGCCCGTCCAAAAAACCCCACGAATGGTCGTCTTCATAGTGGGTGACGACGAGAACCGGATGACCATCGATTACCGAGCGGCAGGTGATACAGGCCACATTCCGAGCTTGATCGAACTTCCAAGTCATGCCCCGTCGTATCCCGTTTCGATTGCGTCTGCTATCGGTCGTTTGCTGCCATTCGAGCGGATTCGGCGGAATGACCGCTAACGACCGATTGCAGACATTCAACCTTTTGGCCAAGATGCCGCAGGCAACCATCGCAGCAAGGCAAGCCTGACATGTTCAAACCGAACAAAGAAACGGTGCTAGCGGCTCTTCGAGAGCTGAGCGACAAAGACTTCCAAGACTATTACTGGATGGGGCGTGATCAGAGCGTCATGTGCGTGCCGGAAGAGCTATGCCATTCGATGCTCTTCGGCAGTAACCTGTCGCTAAATGTCAAAGCTAGACGACCCGTGTTCGGGCCTTTGGACGCACGTATTATGGCTCTGGGAGAGGCGTTTTGTGATCTTGTCGATAAAACGTCGGGGGATGTCGAGGCGATTTTAGCATCGTCTGAAATGGGCCAAATCCGCACTGAAGCGCAATCGATACTGGATTGCATGAAGGCATAGACGCTCCCCATTTGGGGCAATCGGCTCGAAGCGGACGGAAAGGCAGCAACCGACCACTTGCGGACGTTACAGCTTTTGCACACAGTCCTCCGATGACGCATCTTAGCTTCCGATATCGCTACGACGGCACCCCACAAAATGTCTTGGATGATTTCGGTCGACTGGAGGTTCACGTATCGACCGCGTGCTTTTCGGGAACAGGCGGGTTTTGGGTTCAATGGCAGGACGTCAAGGAGTTTGGGGAGTCATTGCACACATACCCAATCTCGGCGGACAGGCCGCTTTCTGCTCAGTGGGGCTACGACATGCAGGAAGAAGACGATCTCATTTTGAAAGTGGAGATCATACCGGCAAACGCTCGGGGTGACCTTAGAGTGGGTGTCGAGATTGCTGACGAACATAATCAAACGGATCGAGTCCGAACGTCGTTCACGACCAACTATCCCGACCTCGTGGCCTTCCAACATCAGATAGCCCAGCTGATGGCGGGTGAAATCGACGAGGCTGTCCTTTCGGGCCGATGACGTCCGCTTCCCACCCCATTGCGGTCGTTCGCCGACCATCTCGGCAGCGTCCGCAACCGACTGTCAATGGTCGCGAGTGGCGGCGTTGACTCTGCCCCGCGAAGCGGCATCATCAGCGGATGTGCAACCTGTACACCAACAAGAGCACGGTGGCGGAGATGGCGGACCTGTTCCGCACGTCGCGCGACTACGGCTTTAACGCGCCAGCGGAGGTCTACCCCGGCTATCCCGGCATTGTCGTCCGCGAGCAGGACGGCCAGCGCATCCTTCAATCGATGGCCTGGGGTTTTCCGCGCCACACCACCAACAAGCGCACCGGAAAGCCGAACAAGCCGCAGCCGGTGAACAATCTCCGCGACGACAAGCTCTGGACGTTCTGGCGCAAGCAGTTCGTCGAGCCTTCTCAGCGGTGCCTTATCCCGTTCACCGCTTTCGCCGAGGCCGAGGGCCAGAAGGGTAAGATGACGCGCACGTGGATCAGCGTTGCCGACCAGCCGATTGCCGCATGGGCAGGACTGTGGCGACCAACCGACGAATGGGGCGATGCCTATTCTGGCGTCATGGTCGATGCGACGGCGGAACTGTGGGACATCCACGACCGCATGCCCGTGATCTTGCATCCGGACGAGCACGACACATGGCTGCGCGCGCCCGCAGAGGAGGCGATGGTGCTGGTTCGGAAATATCCTGCCGACCGGCTGGCTGTCGATCGGTCCGTCGATCCGTGGTTCGCAAAGCGGACCGCAGCAGTAACAGACGACAAGTCGCTGCTTTGATCTCAAAACTGAAAATCAACGAATTGGTGGCGCTCCAACTCGTCGCGGAAACGGGGAGCTATTCGCGCGCCGGCCACACGATTGGCGTGCAGGGAAGGGTCATTGGGGTCCGAATAGCGTCGCTGGAAACAAAGCTCGGTTTTCCTCTCGTGGACGGCAAGCCCGGATCAATCACACTCACGCCTGCTGGCTCGTTTTATCTAGGCCGAGTTGCCGAAGCTTTGTATGTCCTGGCAGAAGCGAGCCGCGAGGCGCAGGCGATTGTTTCGGGAGATTTCGATGTCCCCTATAGTTGAGGCAGCAGCACGGGCGCTTTGTCGCCATGCGGGCAACCCTGAGAACGCCACCATGGACGGAAAGCCGCTATGGCAGGATTATGTGCCCGAGGTCCGCGAAGTCCTGATAGCGATCCGCGAGGCGAGCGACGCCATGGCAGAGGTTGGCCGGGCCACGGCTTACGACCGCGTCGTTGACGCCGGGGCCGAAGATGCCAAGGCGATCTATGCTGCGATGCTCGATGCGGCGCTATGGGACGACGCTTGACCGACGTGCGATCCGGCCCGAACGCTTAGCTGATGAGCAGGGATGAGCTTCTCAACGGCTGGTACGGCCTCATCGCGATCGGCGACGGATGGAAGCCGGTCACGCCGAGCGACCAAAGCCATACGCTGTTGCTTCCCGATGCGATCAAGGCGGGAGCGACGCACGCGGGCTATTGGGATGGCCGAGATTGGCAGCACATCGAAGTCGTTGAAGACATCGTGCCGCCGGGTCGGCGTTAGTGTGCGACGCAATGACCGGAAACGATCGATGTTGTTGAAAAAGTCGGCCTTCCGTAAGGCTTGAAACAATGGTGCGCAGTCAGACCCTGACGGGCAGCATCGATTCATAGCCGCCGATCAATTACGCACAAAGATTCATCACCGCGACCGAAAATTACAGGGCCGGACTTTTTCAACGGTATCGATCAATTGCGGACCATCAGACAATGGTGCCTACGGGACTGGCGCTGACGCGAGGAGGACGCTTCAAAGCATGGAATGAAGTTGTCGGCGGTCGCTGTCATCGTTCTGCGACCACATCGGAAGGGGGGGGCCTAGATATGGACAATGAAATCGAGCGAGAGGCTGGCGAGGGCGCGAACCAAGCCTTCAGAGGGTTCGCATATGTCGTCGTTGATGACGCAAACTGCCTTTATGAGCCGCGCCGCGGTGCCGCCATTAGGATGGCGCCCCCGTACGGCAGCATGGTCAGTGTCGTCAGTGATGAGGGTGCATGGGTTTTGATAAATTGCTGGGGGAAAGAAGCTTGGTCGCCTCGGGAGAATCTTTCCCCAAACCTGGTTCCAGCGCGGTCGACCGTGGAAGTCGGCATCGCACCATCGCCAAATTACTCTTTTCGATCCGGGGAGTCTCTTCAGGCATCGTGGTCACCTGAAATTGAGTATGGTCCAAGGGGCGGCCGGTTTGTGCGCACCGCCTCAGGCTTCCGACGCTACTTCTAGCTCTAACGGCAAATTTGGGTGTCGACCCCCTTCGTCACCGCTACGTTCAGAGCAGTTGTGGCGGCGTGGAAGCTAAGATAAATCAGCCGGCGGGGGGATGAATTATGCATATTGCGATCAGCTTGGTCTTTCTGGCTTACCCGATTTATCTCGGATATTCGGAGGCTGGCTTGCTCCGCGCCGCGATCTTCGCTGCAATCTTCGGAGTGGTTCTGCTTTTTACCGGTCCGAAGGCATCTGAGGTGCAAGGCAACCCCTCGAAGCCATTGATGCTCTTTTTCTCGCTTGTCATCGCGTCAGGGCTCACGGCCGTGGGCTACGGGATCGGCTACCTATTTTCGTGACAACATAAGCGAGGGAGAGGGGCATGAATCTGCACTGGATGGCGCTGTCACTGGTCCTCATTGCCGCGCTCGGGCTTCTCTGGGGCCGACACGGAGAGAGCACCGGAGTGTTCTATGTCGCAATCTTCGCCGCACTCATCCTGATTATGGCGCGCGGCTATTATTGGAATATCTTTGGACAAGGCGAGGGCTTTTGGACGCTCAACCGAATGTCGGCGGTCGCCGCCCTCCTTGTCGTGCTGTCGATGTGCCGCAAGGCCGGAGAGGGTCAGGCACTCCACGACCGGCAACGGCGACAAGAACCCGATTGAGGGCATCTCCGCCTGGCGCTTCCAAGGGCAGAAGCGCAATCATGCAACCGGCTGGTCGGCTCCCGTCGTAGGAAGCGGGAGGCTCAGGGCGCGGCGTCGGACGAACCTATTGACGGTGCCGTCATCAGGTTCGGGCGCGCCCGCCAGTCAGTTCGTCGCATTTCCCATTTTTCCGGAAATAACCGCGCCAATACAAGCGCTTGGATTCGGCGCAAATGACTTGAATTTTCCTGTTGAATCAGCCATATAAGTGGTGAGGCGGCCAACGCCGGAACTCCCCAGAGCATCCGAGAGGTTGCAGGCGAGAGATCGCAATTATGGGCCGGGGGGCCGTCTCACTTACCGTACAATTCTGCGAACGCCTTTACCTCGTCGCACTCTGGTATCTTCGCATACGACGGCACGAGCTTTGCGCCGTAGCTCAGATAGTTGGCGCCCCGGTGATAGACGATCGGCTTGAGCGCCCGAGCAAATCTCGGTTCACAGTTGCCGTAGAAATCTGGCTCCAGTGCCCAAGTGAGACCCGACACCGCAATGTCTGCCATTTGAAGGCCAAACTTCGCAGGCTGGTCGTGGGCCTCGATGCCCTCAATATCTATCACCGGCCAGTGGATTTGAATATCCGGATCGTCCACGGCCTTCAAGAGCCGCAGATAGTCTTTGAAGTCGTCAGTGGACATCCCGCCGCGCCGAGCAAATATGATTTTCAGCCTGCCGTCACCCTCTGGCACGGTCGGACGCGTGTCTCGGCAGAGCCACGATAGGCGCTCAATCAAGTACCTCGACATGTAATGGTAGAGCTGGTTTTTCTGAACATAGGTTCCAGGCGGAATGACTGGCTTATTCGCGATGACGGTGACGAGGCGCATCGGACGTCGGCAAATCCCATTGATCGCCATAATCCGCTGCGGGTGATCCATGTCCGCGAAATGAAGGGTTCGGTTGCGGCGCTGCTTCGGCATTTGAGCAGCGATTTCCTTGGCCCACTGCACGGCATCTAAATCGCGAGACATGCGCCACACGACCGCGCCAATCGTCAACCAGTTCGAAGACCCGCCCTGCGCTCCCGCTTTGCGAAAGCGACCAGTTAACCCATCATCCCCAGACTCGTCGATGTATGCAATGAAGCTGTGCGCCATTGCGCTAGAAAGACGTCTCTCGAAAAAAAGAGTCAACCGAATAAAAAAACATCCCTTCGGATTAGAAGGGACGTCCATCGGGATTACGAGGGACCTACTCCCATTCCGCCTTCGCCGGACGGCAGGGGTTGAGACCGACAACCCCGCTCGCAGCCATCATTCGGCACGCGGCGTCAAGCTGGCGCGCCACGGCCTTGCCCCACGCATCGCGGGCGTCCTGCACCCTCTCGCCCGCCTCAGCGCTCTCCAGCGCCTCAGCGGTCATCTGTGGGCGGTCAGGACGGTCGAAGGTGTCAGCAGCTACGCGCAAGCTTACCAGCGGCTCTGTCTTGCTGTTGCAGCTCGACGCAGACGCGAGAACGCTGGCGGGCAGAAGGGCGAGTATCAGGAAGGTCTTGCGTCGCATCGGTCAGTTCCTTTTGCTGTGCGGCATCCACTTCGGCCCCGGCGGCGAGTGCGGCGTCGCGCGCATCGGCGGCAGCGGTTTCGCGAATGCGCTGCGCTTCGTCGGCAATGCGCTGAGCTTCGGCCTGGTCGGCGAGCAGATCGTTTCGCGCGTCTGCCCGGATCGCGTTGATCGCCATCGACGCCGCGAGCCAGAGCAGCCCGGCCAAGATGACGAGACCGGCCAGCTTGGCGAGGCGGGGTGCCCACGTCTCGACCAGCTTCCCCGGCAGCAGCTTGGTGAAGCCCCGGATTAGAAGCGGGCCGACCAATGGGATTAGGGGCAGGGGCATGTCAGCCTCCGTTGATGAAGAGAGAGACCGCGAAGGCGAGCATGGCGGCGCTGGCGACTACGACGGCCCACGCAGCGCGATATGCGGGGATCGGATCGAGCGCGAAGTGCTGCATCAGTATGATGGTGAGCGTCGAGATCATGGCTGTATCGAAACGTTCACTTCGATGGAGAACGCGGCGCCACGGCTTCCAGCCGTAGCCAGTTCGCCTTCGACGTCGACCTTGATGCTCTCGCTTTCGAGCAGATCGTCGGCCCGGTAGATCGCCGCTTCGACGACCCCGAGCACCGCCGCTTTCTGGCGGTCAAACAGTGGGTGCTCCAAAACGAACGCGTCGAGATGCTCGACCGCCGCGCGCATCGCGTCGTCTTGGGTGTCAGCGGTAATGGTGAAATTGAAGTTCATCTGCTCAATCCTTTGGATGTTGCTTGGCTGTCACGGCTTTTGGTCCGCAGGCGGTTCGGCTGGCGGCGAATTGGCGAGGCTCGCGCCCATGCGATCGACGCTACGCCCCTGCCAGCGGTCCTTGATCGCACCGATGATCGCCATGAGGACAGCGGTCCAAGCCGAGGCCTCGCCCGCATTGTTCGCCTCAATCGCCATCCCGGCGAGGATCATCACGCCGACAGCAATAATGCCGAGGATTAGGACCTCACTGCCGTGGTCGCTGATCGGGAGACAGGGGCGGCTCATCCGATAGATCCGATGCGGCTCTCGACCCACCCGACCATGAAGTCCTCGAACTTCGTGCTGCCCTTGGCGAGACTGAAATAGTGGGCGAACTGCAACCCGTTGAGGCAGCGCAGCATCAGGCGGCGCGCGCCCTGCTCGCCGCGCTTCCGGCGCAGGGCTTGGAAGGCCGCGAGCGTCCCCTTGCCGACCGCGCCGTCCTCCACGATGTCGGCATAGTCGACGCCGCGCCGGTTGAGGACGTTGAGCGACTGCTGAAACCACAGGGCCGCGCGCTTCTGCCCGGCGTTCACGCCGCTGTCGATGACTTCCTCTGCCACCAGCGGGTCAATCTCAGCAATGGGAAGGAACCCCGGCTGTTCGACATACACGCGACGGTAGATGTCACGGGCGGTCGCCTTGGGGAGCGTTCGCATATCGCCCTGATAGCCGTTGGCACGCGCGACGCGCTCGGTGATGCCCCAGTTGGTCGCACCGCCGGGGTCGGACGGATGGTTCACATAGCGGCCTTCGCGCTCGATGATGGCGTCGATCATTTCGTCGATAGTCATGCTGTGACTCCCTCAGTCCCTGCCAGCTTGGCAAGGTCGATGCGAGCGGTAGTGATTGCCGCCATTTCGGTGATGTATTGCGAGCGCTGCGCGTCCCGGTGATCGAGGATGCGTTTCAAGCGATCGGCGGGAACAGCATCAGTGCCTTCGAGCAGGTTGAGCGCCGCGTCGAAGGCTTGGCTTTCGTTGTTCATCCGGTGGCGCATCACGCCCATTTCGGCGTTATGAAGCTCGCGTTCCGCCGCTTGGTTTGCCGTCATCCGGTCAATGCGCCCTTCAAGCTTCACAAGCCTGTCCAAGAGATCTCCGCGCAGGCTCGCGTCGGCGTCGGTGTTAACTTTGCGCATCGAAACCCTGCTCGTGATGACGGCGGCAATGATGGCACCCAGGGCCGTGCAAAGGGTGCCGAGAAGCGCGAGGGACACGCCGGTCATGGCTTGGGCCTCGCGGACATCAGCGCATCACACCGCATAAGCTGGGATCACTTTAGCCGCGAAGCTGAAATCGAGGCGGAAATCGCTGCCCATCTGCTTGAGACCGGCGAACGGAGGATGCACGCTATCGCCAGCGGCAATGTCAGTCCCGTAAGCGTCGCCTTCGCGGATGGTGATTTCGCTGCTCGCCAGCAAGCGGTCGCCCGCACGAATTTTCAGCAGGTTGTCCAGCATTACCTGTCCTGCGGCAGTGTTCGGATAGCCCGTCACGCCGGGTTGCCCAAGCTGGCCCGCGTAAGTCTCGGGGTTACCGGGCACCGGGAGATGGGCCACTACGGCTGTAGTCGGCAGCACCGTGACCCCGACAAACCCCTTGAAGCGATCTTGCTCCGCCTGTCGCCAGCCCTGCCACGCCGCCGCATTCGCGATGACGCCTGCCGACAGATTCGACGCGTCGTTGATGCCGCGAGCAACGTAGTAGTGCAGATAGTCGATGCCAAAGCCCATGGAGCGCAGCGCGGCTTCGAACTTGCCCCATCCTTGGCACTGGACACCAGTGAACAGCGTCGAGCCGGTTGTCGCGCCAGCGTCGAAGGTGTCGCCGTAATCTAGCGTGCCGCCAGCCGCGAGCGAACTGCCATAGGGAGCGAGATGCGTGCTGCCCTGCGCGCATTTGAAGATGAACATCTCCACCTCGCGCGGAGTCGGCGCGTAGCGATGGCGAAAGGCAAACCCGTAGGCGGGACCGACCTTGCGGTTGCGGTCGTTCTCGGCGGTATTGTTAAGCAACGTCTTGCTCTCGTTGCCGAGCTGATAGCCAGTCCACGTCACATCCCGCCAATAAGTCAGGTTCTGGATCGGCATCAGTGCTCCGGTCGCGCTCGGCCCCATGACCGAACTGATAGCGATATTCAGCGGGTCCTGGCGGGTCGCCTGCGGGAAGTCCGGCGTGCCGTCCATAATCTTCGAGGTATGGAGAGTGCTCTCGCCGCCCATGATCGCGACGGCAGCGCGGCGGCGCGCTCGCTTGCCCGTCAGGACGCGGCCACGGTTCCACATCAGCCAGTCCATATAATCCTGAATCGTCGCCGCCTCCCCGGCGGTCGGCTCAGTCGCCATGGTGGCAATCGCCAGCACGCGAAGGGGCTGCGCGAGATTGGTGTTCATCCCCGCCCAATCGGTGTTGCGGTTGGCGTTGATGATAATCGCACCAGCGACCGGTGCGGCCTCGCACGAAAGCGAGCCAGTGGTGCCGCCGTTCGAGAACCCATATTGCGTGTTGTTGCCGTTCGTCACCGGGTCGTTGACGCCAAGGCTGTGCAGCATCTTGAGCTTCGGCGCCGAGGCAGCGAAGCGGATTGTCGTGTGCATCTGATTATTGCTGTTGCCGAGGCCAATGGCATAGTGCGCCGCGTCGACCACCGGCTCGCAAATCAGGATAGTCGTTTGCGCCGTCACCGATGCGAGGGTGGAGATCGCCGCATAGGTCAGCACGAGTTCGCCGCTCACCCACGCGATGGAGCCGCCCGAGCCGATGTTGACCTCAGTCGCGCCGCCAGCGAGGTTAAAATGCACGTTTCCGATGACGTCGCGTAGAATCGTGCCATGACCTTCGTCGCACGGCCACAGGTGATTGAACAGCGAGCGGCCCGGAGGTTCCTTCGGGTCGATCCATTCGGAGGCGCCATTCGCCGTGCCGTTCTTGCGAAGCGTCTGGTCCGCCGTGCCGCCCGGGGGCAGAGCAGGAATGCCGTCGGCGTCGGTCGCCGCGATTTTAAACTCGGCTTCCTGAATATAATTGACCGTCGCATGGGTCGAGCCGGACACGGCCACGAGATCATAATAGCGATAGCCCAGCCGGTTTGCCGACAGTTCGGTCATCACCTGCGTCGTCGCGCTCGCCAGCGTCAGATTGGCGCCAATGTCCGTAAACGTGGTCAGGTCGTTGCTTGCGCTCCATTTCCATGTCGCCAGACTGTTTGTCGACTGGAACTTGAAAGTCGCTTCGGTGATGTTTTTGCGCGCGCCGGCACCGAAATCGAAACGCAGCCGCATCCCCGCAACTGCGGTAGAACCCGGCAGGCGGTAGCCGTCGCCAGTCGTGCTTGCAGCCACACCATCGACGAGGTTGTCTGGCGTGCCGCCGGAAGCGGTAATACCGATGGCGGTCACCGTTACGGTCGCGGTGCGGTCGCCCTGCCCACCCGCGTTCGTGTAAGCCGGGGCCTGTCCCGCCAGCGCGGCATAGCCTTCGACGCCGAGCAGCTTGAACTGCGGCGTGCCCACGGCAGTCGCGACGCCGCTGACGTTCAGCCACAGCGCGAGGTTGCCGGTCGAACCATCGGGGACCATGAACGGATTGGTGTCGACGGTGTCGGCGATGCCTGCGCCGGTCGTCAAATACACCTTGTCGTTAGACAGCGCGGTCGCGGCAAGCGCGGCATATTCGGCCTGCGTCTTCGCCAGCGCCGCCGCCGTCTTTTCGGCCGTCGCAAGCACCACTTGGGCAGCGGCAAGGCCGGGCTGCGCGGCAGCGGCTTCCGCGTACCCGAGCGTCAGGTCTCGTGCGGTCTCGGTCGCTTGCTTGTCCTGGTCGACTTCCTCCGCCACGTCCTGCACATCAGTGAGCAGTTCCGCCGCAGTCGATGCGTCGTTCGGCACCGGCACCATCTTGCCGTTGACGAAGCCGATTGCCTTTCCGGTTAGATTACCAGCGAACGAGCCTCCTTCAGGAGGAGTTTCCCCGAGCGGGACGCGAAGGGAGCGATCAATCTCCCGCTTCATTGCCTGGTCGCGTGCCGCCGCGCGATCGGCGACTTCGTTCACCGGCTCAGCCAACCACGCCGAGCCATTTTCGAACTGAACATCTTGCGTAAAGTTCGGCGCGAGCAGGATGTAGAGTTCAGGGCCAGCGGGAGGGGCAACGGCGAACGTGACATTGCCACCGCCGCCGGGCGTCAGCGTGACGGTGAACCCCGCCGCGTCGGTCTCCGTGCCATCGGCGGCACGAAGGAAGACCGAAACCTCAGCGGCGCTTGGCGCCGTGAAGGTGAAAGGAAAAACAGTGGTAGCGCCGTTCGGAATGAACGGGCCGCTAAAGCCATTTTCGGTATCAACTGCCATTCGCCGAGCCAAATCCTGTGGTTTCAGGATGGGCTAGGGGAACGAGCGGAAGCCTTGAATCGGACAGGGCTATTCGGAGACCTTGCCTTTGGTCAGACCCTCGTACCAGTCGCCGATGCTCTCAGGGTCTTGCTCCCCGTAGCTGACGTCGACCATGAACTGTGTCGACACCGCCATCTGGCCAGTCGTCAGGCCGGTGAAATAGCCCACCGTCTCGATTGCGTTCCGGGTGGCGCGCTTGGTATCCTCGCCCTCAGCGATGTTGCCGAGATCGCCAGCCACGTTGACGACGCTTTCGATCGCACCTTGCAGCGGCGTGAAGCGATAGCCGAAAGTTGGCCCGTCGGTGGCCTTGGCGTAGATAACCGGCGCCGCTTCGCGAGCAATCGGGAGCGGGCCGAAGAGGTTGAACAAGATCGACGACGCGGCCCATTCAGCCCACGATTCGTCATCCTCGTCGTCAGGACCGCGACCAGCGAGAAGGTTGCTCAGCAGTGGCGGCAGGATCAGCAGCCACCACGTCCGGGCCAGCAAGCCGGGAATGTCTTTCACCGAGGCGCTGCGAGCGTCCCGGCCGAGGGTGCGCGTGCGCTGGTACTGCGACGACATGAAGGTGTAGAAGAACGTCAGCAGTTTGCCCGCCTCGCCGAACGAACCGCGCCCGGTCTGAATTGCGGCAAGGTCTTTTGCGGCACCTGCGCCCTGTGACTGACGGACAGCCTTGTCGGCCGCATAGATTGCGTCGGCGTCGCTCATTCCCTCAGCGAGGGCCTTGTCATAGGCGCCGAGCCACGTCGGGATGACGACGACACGATCCATGTACCCAATGCCATGGAAGGCGAATTTCTTGACCGCCGACAGATCGGCGCGACCGGCAGCTTTGCGCACGTTGTCGCGAATGTCGCGATCGAGCGTTTCCATCCGGCCCCGCACTTCGAGCGATTTGCCGAGTACGAAGCTATATGCGGCCGGATTGGCGGCATCCTTGAGCCGGGGCACGACCCAGCGCGCGCCGACGCGCTCGATGCTGTTCGAATATCCCGCCACCTGGAGCATGATCGTCGTGAAGCGATAGCCCATGCCGACGATTGTTGTATTGAGACGAGCTTTCTTGATGAAGCCTTCGACGCCCGCCTGTCCGGCACGGTCGTAAGCCCATTCGTTGGCAATGCGCTGGAGCCATGGGCGAAACTGTTGCCGGACTTCGCGGCCAAGGCTGTCGTCAACGGCCTTCATGATCGGGCGCGACTGGAGGAATTTGTCTGCCTGCATGATCGCTTCGCGGTGCGTCAGGTCGTGAATGACCTCGCCGACGTGTCGGTTGATGACGCCGAGCGACAGGTGGATGGGGCGCTCGACATTCGTGCGCTCTTTCGTGAAACCCTTGGGCGTGGTCGCCCGAGTGTAAATCCCCTCGAAGAGACTGTCAGCCTTCGCGGAAAACGACTCGCTCTCGAAGTTGCGACGCGGGTCGTAAACCACCGGGAAATAGCCGCCCTGCATGATGCCGAATTTCGTCGGCACCGGAATTGCCTCGATCTTTTCCGGCGCCACACCGTTGAGCCGCTTTTCGAGAGCCGCGATGTCAGGCCAGAGCGAATTGACGTGGTCCCAAACCGCCTGGACGTAGGTCCATTCTTCCTGCGTCAGCTCGCGGTCGAGCACGGCGCGCACACCTTGCTCGCTCCAGCCATAGCCGCCGGTCAGTTTATCAAGATTGCCCTGGTTGCCGATATTGAGCGCCATCGACACGAGCTGGTCGCGCGTGAAGACGAAGGGGTTGCCGGTTTCGCGGTTGAGCAGTTCAGGCGCGCGAACCTTGTCGTTCCATCTGCGCAGCGTCTTCTTTGGCACCGCTGCCAGAGCCTCATTCAGCTTGGCGTACATGTTCGCCAAACGCACCCGTTCGGCCTCTTGTGCTTCAGCGATCGGTCGGAAGACGATGCGATTGAACACGCCATTCGGGTTGCCGCCATCGAGCCAGTCGAAGACGGTTTCCATTTTAAGCAGCGCGGCGTCGGCCGAGGCGATCTTGCTCTTGATCGCGTCCCACGTCGACGGCTCCATCAGGTCCGAAGGCTTCTTCTGTGGCAGCTTCGCAGCGGATTGCACCGCCTCAGTCTGGAGCGCTTCGAACTCGCGCAGTTCTTGGCCGTCCCGCAGCGTCTGTTTCAGGCGCCCGAGGTGGATAATCTGTTTCACCGCTTCGTCCAGGCCGAGCAGATTTTCGACCGAAAGGCGGGTCCAATTGTTGGTGCCGATGGTCGCTTCGAACGACGCCGGCATAACGATGTCGAAGCCCTCAGCCGCGCGCGCATTCGCCCACGCCTCCCATTTTCCTTGACGGTCGACGGACTTCAGCGTGCGGCGTTTCAGATCGACCGCTTCGAGCAAGGCGTGCGCTTGCTCAAGATAGTCCTGATCGACGCTCTTGATCCGCGCCTTGCTGGCAATTTTATCCATGCGGGCGCGGGCGGCCTGCACGTCTTCATGCGCCTTTTTCGCCTCCGACAGCAGAGCATTGTTGAGCATCTGGGCGTGCTTGGCGCGAAAGGCTCCGTCGATGTCCTGGCTCAGATAAGCCGTCTCCGCAGCGCGTGCAGCTTTGCGGGCGGCGTGGGCATAGCGCTGTATCGAATTGGGCAGCGCTTCGTTGCGGACGAGGCCGCTTCTGATCTTCGAGCGTGCCCATGCCTTGGCGATTGAGTAGGGTGTCGGCCTGTTACCGGACTGGCGAGCGAGGACGCGAACCTCTGAAGCGATGACCTCGCCTTGCAGTTCGTTGTGAACCGCGGCGATGGCCTCTCGCTCGATGCTCCCATCAGTCAGGGGGTTGCCGTAACGCTCCTGCATGATCTCATCGAGTTCCTCCTCAATGATCCGATTGCGCATGGTGCGCTGGTCGCCCTCTTCGCGAGCGGTGCGGTGCGCCGCTTCCATGGCGATGAGCGCTTCCAGCATGTCGGCGCCGGTCTCAAACCCCGCCTGCTCAGCAATGGCGTCGGGATGCACGCCACCCTCGCGAAAGAGCGGCGGGACCGAGCGGGGCAGCATGACCACGGTTTCGGCGCCGAGATTGTCGACCACCCACTGGCGGTCAATCGGCGTCCGCCGCATGGCTTCGATCGCACGGAACGCCGGGCGCTCTGCCACACTCGCGGCAATCTCTTCGCGCGCGGCACGCGCGGCATTGCGATAGCGCTTCGTTTCGCGGGCGCGGATGTCGCGCACCGTTTTGTCGAGAAGCTGCGCGCGAGCCTCGATACGGGCGTCGCCGGTCAATTTGACATAGGCTTCATATTCCGCCGCCGTCATGCCCGACGCGTCGGTCAACAGAGGGGCGAGCGCCTGCTCTTGGGAAGAAAGCGCGATGTCATCGTCGGTCGCGATGAGGCGATCCATGACCTTGCGGATGTCAGGCGTCAGCGGCGAGCGCAGCGCCTTGACCGAGCGATAGATGCTCACCAGCCAGGAGCGGAATTGTTCGAAGATGGAATTGAGCGAGGCGACCGGCGCCTTACCTTCCATGAGATATTGCTCGACGCCCCGCGCCCACATTTCGTGCGCTTCAACAGGAATGACGCCACCTTCGATCGCCGGATAAGAGATCACCAAACGTGCGTTGTCGCCTGGCGAGGGCTGCAAAATGGGAAATGCACCCCATGCTTGGCCCTTGTCGTCCTTTAGGCCTTTGCCGGTAATCCGGTGGACCTTGCCCTCGATTATCAGTTCAACGGAGGCGCCGCCGAGCAGGCCCGCGTCGGCTCGCTCGCGAAGATATGATCCGGCCTTTGCGACATCGGATTGCGCAGCGGAAATGAGCGATTGGCTGTCAACTGTTTCGACGCGCGCAGGACTGCCGCCAATCGGATGACCATTCGCGGCGAACCATCCCTCAACCGCCGCCCAGTCAGCAGCGAGTTGATGGCCATCGTCAACCGACGCTGCGTCTGCGCGCAGCTCCTCCAGCCAGAGGTGCCCGGTTTCGTGCAGGAAGGTCGAAAGATTACGAGCCTTGAAAAGCTCGATTGTCGCGACGCCTGTAAATTCTCCGCTCGGAAAGATGATCCGGCCGCGCGGTTCGGCAGCGCCCTCTTGTTCAAGAGCGGTGGCGTCGGACTGGTCGAAGCTGCGTTCGTCCTTGCTTTTTCCGCCCAATGAGAGTACAGGACGGCTTCGCTTCTCCGGTCTCATGTCCGTTAGTGGTTCGGAATAACCGACCGGAGGAGCATTCCCCTCAAAGACTGCCAGCCCCTTCGCCCGCGCGTTGTCGATCGCCTGTTTGACGACTTGATCGCCAGTGAGGCCCGCACGGCCTTCCTTGCCATAGACCGAGTTGACCGTCGTGATGCGACCGTCGGGCTGGATCGCCACAAGGATGGGATTGCCTGCCTGATCGCGCTGTTGCAGCGCCACGACAAACCGACCCGGACCTTCAAGCGTTGACGGGTAGATCGCCCACGGACGTTCGAGCTGCGCGGGTAGGCGCACGAGGTCGTTGACGCTGATATTGTGCTTGCGTGCAATGGCGCCGATCTTCGCGCGCCCAAGCTGGAGCGCACCACTCGGCAGGCCATAGTCGACGAGAGCCTGCGGCATCGGCCCGAGGTCGATGAAGCCGCGCGTCTGTCGGCCTTCCCACGCGGCGGTGATTTCAGCCCGCAGCCCCGGCTGCTCATAGTCGCGGCCAGCCTGTCGTTCGGAATAAGCGGCCACAGCGTCGCGAATCTGGCGGCGTGTCGCCTTGGTCGGATCCAGTCCTTCGTTGCTCAGCAGCGCCGCCAGCTCAGCGGCTGCATCGGTCGTCGAAGTATCGACTTCCTTGGCATAGCGAGAGGTGCCGGCCAGTTCGGCCCCGATGGCTTCGAGAAGCACCCGGTTGTCGATCGCGTCGTCATACGTCGTGGCTTCGCGGCCTTCCAACTCGGGGAAGTACCCGGCGTTGATCGCGGCCCGAAGCACGAGTTCGTGCGAGGTGTCTCGGGGGCCGGCGCTAATGAACGATGCCTGTTTTTTATCGACAGCCTTGACCAGCTTGCGCTGCCCGACCTTGCCACGGTGCCACTTGTCACCGCCCATGGACGAAATATCCCCGCCCGGATCGTCGACGCCGCCACGCTCAGCGATGAATTGCAGCAGCGACTTGCCCGCGCTTTCGCCCTTCGTATTGCGGCGCATGGCCTCAATGACGCGATCGAGGCCGGTGTCCTTTTGCGAAAGGGCCAGTTTCTCAGGAAGAATTTGCGTGACGGATACGCCGCCAAATTCCGCGCCGGTCAGCTTCTGCCCGAGGCGCGCGGCGCGCGTTTCGTACCGTTTCCCGACAAGCTCAGCTTGGGTGCGAGCGACCGACGGAGTGTAGCCAGCCGACATGAGCTTCTCGGTCACATCGGTAATCAGCGCCTCGCGGCCTTCGAGCATCTCGCGGTCGAAGGTGTCCAAGGCCGAGGCCTGTTCTTCGAGTTGCGCGGTGATGTCCGCTATGTCGTCGTTGAAGGCCTCCGCTTCAGAACGCGACATCCCGGCAGGGCTTAGTCGCATATGGTCGCGTAGCGCGTCCCATGCCGCCGTTCCGGGCATTTCTGTGAGCACCTTGTCGACCGGTACGACGAGGTCACCTCCCGTCGCGATCGCTTCGATGCTGGCCTCTTCGAATTGCGACCAGGCGCCCGCGTCGAAGGAATCCAACTGCATAAATTCTTGGATGGCCTCAGCAGGGATGTAGACCTGATCGGCACCCGTTTCCTCCGCAAGCTCGCGCATCAGCGCGGCGAAGGCGTCAGGGTCTCGCTCGCGCAGCTTGGATGCCTCAGCGGCGGCACCAGCCTGGTCGATAATGACCCCTTCCTGTTGCGCGCGGCGGGCCTCTTCGCGCTTCACGGCAAACTGCGCAGCGGCGTCGACGGCCTTTGTGGTCGTTGTCGTGATCGCGGTCGTCGCGCCGACGCCGCCAATGGTGGCGAACAGCGTCTGTCGGATGGCCTCAGGCCGCTCAGCGATAAACTCGGCCACCGTCTTTTCTGGGTTGAGCGTCACCCATTCGTCGAAATCCTGAAGAAAGGTAGCGACTTGCTCGCCGGGAATTTCAGTCGCGAGCTGGCGCATGATCATCTTGCCGACCGGAGACCGCGCCGCGATGTCCTTCAGCAACTTCGAAGCGGGCATGCGTTCGGTGATTGCTTCGACCGCACCTTGGCGCGCGCCATATGCGAGCGCGGTTCCGAGATCGGCGCCTTGGTCTCGCGCCTTCTGATATTCGCCGCCGCCCGTCAGTGTGCCGACGACGGCGCTCGCCCCGCCCGGACTGCGCGTGGCAAGCGCAGCGATCGTTACCGGAACTGATTTGACGCCCTGCAAGAGGTCGCGAGCGAGCCAGCTCGTCGACTTCGGCGACCAATAATCCTCTGATGCCTTCAGAGCGGCGAGGCGCTTCTTGCGAGCGTCAGCCGAAGCTTTGTCCGCTATTGCCTTGGTTAGGTCAGGCCGCCAGTTCGTACCAAACTGCCGATTGAGGATGTCGGCAAAACCGGCCGTGATGTCATCCATCACGTTGAGCGATTCGCTCAAATCATAGGCAGCGCCGATGGCTCCCTCGACCTGTCCTGCGGCGCTATAGACACCGGACATCAACATCGGCCCGAGACCGGTAACCGTTTCGCTGGTCGAACGCCATGCCCTGCCAAGAGTGGAAAGACTGTCGTAATCGTCGCTCGCAGCAGCGGCGCCACGCGGGTTTGCTGTCGCCCATTTGCCTATCGCGGGATAGCGTTCGGCCATTGTCATGAACCGGCGCACGTCGCGGCCTCGTGCGGCATCGGCGAAGTTGTCCTCGACCTGAAGGGGCGAGGCCCCAATTTCGCGAGCCATCGTCGACGCCCTGCCGACGGTGTCGGGCGATGAAGATGTCAGGAGGTCGATGCGGGTCTGTCGATCGCGCTCGCGGCGCATCTCCGCTTCGAGCGGGTCAATACGAGACACCGGCTCATTGGCGGGCTTGCGCTGCCGATAGCGCTGATCGTAATAGTCCAGGCCGGGAAGGGTTGGGGGCAAGGGAGCCTCTTCAGTTTCCAGAACGGCTTAGGGGTGAGGCCAATGCGCTTGAATCGGATGTTCATTATCGCGGTGCTGCTCGCGAGCGGCTGCTCGGAAGGCTCTCAGGCGCCAGACCCCGCCGAGGCGAAACGGCAGCTCAAAGCCCTGTGTGCCGCATTGGTCGACGCGCACAATCTGTCCCAGCCGGTGAAGATGGCGCCCCCGGTTAAGCCGGAGAACGTCTTCGCCGAAATCGACCGCAAGCAGGCCGACAAGGGCAAATGGGAGTTTGTTGACCCCGACGCCGATAAGCCCACAGCGGAAAGCCAAATGAACGCGGAACTTGCGATGGAATGCCGAAGCGCGGGCTATATTCGCGACAAGCAATAGCCCTATTTGGCGTAGTGCCGACGCCAATAATCTGCGATTTGATCGTCATTCGGCTCGCGCCCAAAGGTCTTTTTGTAGGCCGCCACGATCTTGTCGCGCGTTGCCTCAGGGATGTTCGACGTGTCCAGATCATAAATCGGCTTCGACGACTGACGCGTGAAGCCCAGCGTCGATTTTGTCGTGGGCACTTCTCGCGTCGCGCGCTTGAATATCGCCTGATAGTCATTCTCAGACAGCGGCTTCTTGCCCCCGTCGCTCATCTGCATGGCGTACGACTCCATCAAGCCGTAGATCGCCACGCGCTGGCCATCGTCCAGTTTCTCAATCCCGCTGTACTTCTCGCCCCACGTAATGGCAGACGTGATGCCGGAGCGAAGCTGATTGTCCTTCGGCTTTTCGGTTCGCATCGTCGCCTGCTTTGAGGCGAGACTTTCCAATTCGGCCCGAGTGATCGAGCCGACATAGGTCCCCAGCGAGGCGCCCTTGAAGCCATCTGGATCGTAGATCGACATGAGCGTGAGGTCCAAGGCCGTCTGCCCGTTCGGCTGCACCTCCTTCGGCGCAGCATTGCGCTTGGCAGCGTCTAGGTACTGCATGAGTGTCGACGGCGGCAACCGATCGCGGATGTTCGCCGGCATCTGGGAAACGTCCGTGAAGTTGGGATTTTTCAACACCCATTCGCTTGCTTCGCGTTCGGCTTGGTTCTCGTCGCGCGCCTTGAGCTGCTCGTCGCGGCCAATCTCGCGGTCAGCCCATTCCTTCGCTCGCTCACGACGTTCGGGCTGCCACTTCTCACGGTCGGCCAGTCCGTCAATCTGGGCATAGACGGCATTCTTGTCCCAAGTGCGCGGCGATTGCTGCGCACCTGCTCCGCCGATCGCGGCCATGTTCTTGTCCACATAATCGCGCGTTTCAGCGGGAGCATTTTTCAGCCAGTCATCGCCGTACTTGTCCATCGCGGCATCGAGATTGCCCGGTCCCCAATTGTAAGCAGCCCAAGCCTTCGCCGGATCACCGCCATAGCGCTTGAGCATTGCGGCCAGGTAGTCGCGACCAACGCGGGTCCGTTCAGCGTCCGAACTATCTTTCGCCGCCTTCACGCCGAAACCGGGATCGGTGTTCGTCGTCGGCATGACCTGCATTTTGCCCTGCGCACCGGCTGGCGAAGTGATGAGATTGCCCTTTGCGTCGCGCTCGCGGTTCCGCGATTCGCTCTGCGCCGTGACCTCGTACATGACTTCGAGCGACGTGCCGGTCGGCGCCGGGGCCGCCGTGGACGTGCCTTCAGGTACGGGAATGCTTGCGATTGCCCGCTTGAAGTCGGTCTGCGCAACTCGCTTCAGGAGCGGTTCTTTCATGGCGCTGCGCAAGGCGATTTCGTCGGTCGCATTCAATTCGTCGGCATTCGCCTCAAGGTAGGCGTCAGCCGCGTCGATGTCGCCGTCGGCAAGGTTCCGGTTCACAACATCCTTGTGCATCGCCGAAACGGCGTTCGCCGCTTCCAGCTTGAGGGTGTCGTCAGACCAGCCCTTGAGCGCGCCGAGGTCTTCTACGGCAGCGAGCATCGTGTCGCGATGCTTTCCGAGGAGCGCCGGGTTGTCCCAATTCGCGGCAGCAGCTTCGCCGCTCAGCACAACTTGCGATTTGAGGGTGTTCTCCTCCTCGACCAAGAGCTGGCGCGTCGTATGCTCCGAAATCCGAACGGTGTCAGCGTCGTACATGCCTGCAATGCGGTCGTTGGTCATTCGGCGCATACGGTCATTGGTAAGCCCGGCGACCGTCGTTTCGCGAAGCTCTTTCAGGGCTGCGTCGGTGGCCTCTCGCTTGCCGTAGGCGTTGGCACCTTGTTCGAGTTGAAACTCAGCGAGGAGCTTCGCCGCGCCGGACTGGTAGCGTTGCGTGGCCTTCCGGCTTTCGGTGTCGTCGAACTTGAAATTGATCTCTGCTTGAGCCTCAGCATAATCGGTCCCGGCGCGGCCGAGAGCCGCAGCCCCCTCGCCGATCGCGAAGCCGACGCCGCCGTCATCTGCCGCACGGAACCGCGCATCGGTTGTGGATGCAGGAGCTACGCTGTCAGCTTCATAGACACGAACCCGAGGCATTACGCGGCCTTCATCTTGCTATACTGCGTCGCGGCGTTGAGCGCCGTGCCGGCCATATCGAACGCGCCCTTGATGACAGCGCCCTTCGCGGCGGCACGCGAGCCGCGAGCCGATGCTCGGTAATTCGATGCCCGAATGTCGAAGCCGCGAACCTTTTCAGCCCCTTGGTCGTAGAGCCGCCTTGCATCTTCGCGCGCCAGCATTTCCGTATCGTCCCCGACGTCGGCGGCAGAACCGAAGTCGAGCGAAACGCCGTTCGCGGCTTGCGCGACGCGTTGCTCGCCCTTCAATTGTGCGACGCGCCGATAGTGGGCCAAAGCCGCTTGGCGCGTGTTTTCCGTCTCGCGGAATGCCGACTCGCTTTCGAGCTTGGCGTTGGCATCCGACACGCGCGCTTCGTATCGGTGCATGGCGGCGGATTGCAGCGCCGAATAGCCCTGTCCGGCCGCCGTCACTACGGCGGAGGCAATGAGGAGGGTTGCAGGTTCGCACATCTTATCGTTCCGCCTCGAAGGGGTAGAAGTCGGCGCCGCCGATCCGTTGCCGATCAAGCTCCACGTCGAAGCCCCATTTTCGCAGCAGCCGGATCGCGGCGGTATTTTCGCGCGACACTAAGCCGCGCAGCCGGGGGCTTGAATCGTGCATGCGGGTGATGATCGCCGGTCCCCACATGAGTAGCTCGCGGCCATGGCGATAGACTTCATCGGTGCCGAGGAACCACGGTGCGCCCTCGCCCGTCAAAGCGCTGTTCACGACGAGGCCGAACATCGCTTCAGGTCGGTCATCGACGAAAGCCGTCCAGGCGTGCGTGCTGTTGAGCACGGCCTCGCGCAGCGCCTGCTTGCCAGTGTGCCCGAACGCCTTGCACTCGCGCTCATCAACAGCCCGCATCCGGCGCGCGATCGTTCCGATATGCCGTGTAATTGCAGGCATAAGCCGTACACGGCTATCCATGTATCACCGGGTCGACGAAGGCGGCGAGCAGGGTAAGCGGGAGCGGGTCGGTCTGGCGGATGTGAACGCACACCTTGCCCTGCTCATAATTGCCGCTGTTGAACAGATATTCCCCAGACAGGAGATTGTCGGCCACGCCATAGGATTCGGCCGTGCGCTGTTTCAGCAGATTGAGGCTGTTCGCATGCTCGCCCGCAAGGACGCCGCTGCTTTCGTGGAGCAGGAGAACAATTTCACCGGCCTGTTGCCTGCGTCCGACGTTCCAGCCCTCGCCCGGCATGTTGGCGCGCACTGGCAGCGTTTCGATGTCCACCTGATAGGGCAGGCCGAAAGTCGCGCGGCGAGCGGAGGGTGCCCCCGACGGCAGCGTGACCTTCCCGTCAGAGACTGTCAGGCCGCGAACAGGGATGCCGTCCAAGAGGCCCGCAACGTCGGTGCGGCCTTCGAGATGCCAGAGGCCGGAAAATTCCCGGCGGGGTTCCTCAAAGTCCCCGGTCACCGCGCAATCGAGAAAGCAGCACTCCTCCAGCCCCGCCCAGTCGTGCGATGCCATGCGCTCGACGAAGACCCGCTCGACTTCGCCGATCGTGCGCTTCACCAGAAGGTAGACGCGATCTTCGCCGTTCTCAGCGATCGAGCAAACCGAAAGGACGTCGCCTTCGGTTTCGCAGACCGTCCAGCCCCAGACGTTTTGCTCCTGCTCCCATGTGAAGCAAAGGAGCTTGCCGTCCGAGCGCGCGGCCCAGACCAGCGAGCGAGGCTCTTGCGCATAGCACCACGACACGATGCTCATTTTCTTGAACAGGTGCGGCGAGAAGATCGCGACGTCATCGCTCTTCAGTCCATCAATCTCGAAACTGAAATTGATGGTGCGAACGCTCCGACCTACCGCTGGCAGATAGAAGACCACGTTGTCGACCACGAGGGGACCGAGGCGAGCGGACCCGCGCCCAATCTGGCGACGGGGTGCCTGGCTCGTGGCGGTAAGCACGCCGCCGTTGCCGTCGCCATCGACGTTGCAGATCGAATCGCTGGTCAGGGCGAGCAAGCTGCCAATCGAGACCATTTGCTCCACCGCATTGACCTTGCCGGCCACGATGCTGAAGGACAGGCTGTCGTCGGCGCGCAGCGGACGGGAGCGGTCGAAGTTCTCGAATTGGCCGGATCTACTTCCCCAGACCCCGTTCGGCGCGTTCGTCGTGCGACCGAGCATCAGGCGTTGATCGTGGAATGTGACGGTAGAAGGATAATCGCCCGGTTCGCCGAAAGGGTCGAACCCTTGGGGTGGCGCCTTGTCCAGCGCGGCACCGACGTTATCGTCGCGGAACGTCAAATCTTCCGTTGATCCGATGTAACCGAAGAACTGGCTGTTATGCGCCTTATAGACGTTATACCGGGTCGCTCCGGTCACGGCAGACCAAGAGATCGTGTTGTAGTTTTTCTTCAGCGTCAGGTCATTCGTAGCGGTCGATTCGGCGCTCGCCCGACTTTCGTGCCCGGTGTCGTCGTTGATCGCGGTGACCACGTAGGTATCGGGCTGTGCGAAATAGGCCGCCCCTTCGTTTTCGCTGTCGGTGTTGGTGATCGTCGCGACCGCGCCAACGCCCGTCGGCGCCGAGATGCCGGGTCCGAAAGTGAGGGTGACGAACTCCCACGAGACGTGACCAGCGCGAACCAGTTTCGTCACTTCATGGTCGATATGAGCCAGATACATCGTGTCCGCCGACTGCTCATAATCAAGCTCAGCCAGTTCGACCCCGTTGTACGGACTTCCGACGACATAGGCGCGCGCAGCTCCCATTACGGTATCGGATTGTTCCAGCCGCCACCGCCGCCATAACCGCCGCCGAAGCCACCGCCACCGCCGCCACCAGCGGGCGGAGGATCGGGAGGCGTGACAGGAGGCGGCACGTCGGGCGGAGGCGGGGGCGGGTCGGGTTCTTCGGTCCGCGTGATACCCCCTTCAGACGAAACGAAGGCGGTAAGGCCGGACGTGTCAGCGTCGATCGTGATATTGTTTTCATCGACCACGCTCAGGACTTTCCAGAAGCGGCCATTGAGATAGTCGGCCAATGAGCCGTCCTCGACGCCGGTCAGATAAATCCGCTGACCCACGACATAGCCGTGATATGGGATGGTCACTTGGGCGCTGGCAGCGTTCGTGATGGCGGTAATCACGAGTTCCTGCTCAAGCAGGCGCCCGCCGGTAGCGCAGGGCGACATGTAGCCCTGCCCAAGCTCCAGGACATATGTTTGCGTCACAGAGAATTGGAATGGTATGAGCCGCGCTGGCTCGGCACCGTCGATTACCTCGTCGACCAAGCGCGTGCCCGGCCGCTTGGTCAGACCACCGTACTTCATGACGATGACGTTCTTGGCCTCTTTCACACCAGCCGCATATGCGTCGACGTCAAAGCGCCCGTACAATTCGGGTGCCAGCTCGCCGCGACTGAAATTCGGTTGGCCCGCGCGGAACGTCATTCGTACGCGCCCATTCGCGCATATTCAGCGTCGGAGACGTAAATCGGGTCTTGGCGAGGCCGCTTGTTCGCTTCGTCGGCAATGGCAATCTGCCTCGCATAAGCAGCCTGTTGCATCAGGGTCTGCTTGAGCTTGTGGTCCTTCTTGATCGCGAAGGAGATGCGCGCGGCCAATTCGAGAACATAGGCGCGGCGGACAAGGGGAGGCAGTTTCGCGGGAGCGGTGTTGCTGGTGTAGAGCAGGATCGCGTTCGGGACGTTCGTGTAGAGAGTTGTCCCGGAGACAGTGAACCGCAGCGGGATCGCGTCTTGCGCGGGGAAGGTCGAAGGCCCGGCGATCGGCAGGCTGGTGGCGGCGTCCTCAACCGCGCGCACAGCGATCGGAGAGGCGCAATCGGCGGGCATGGCATAGGCGAACAGCCATTCGGCGGGCCGATCATTCGGGATCGCGGCGAGCGTCTCCCGGGTCTCGCGCCAGAGCCATTCCGTCCAGTCGAGAAGTTCCGACATCACGGTAGCGGCGACGCGGTTGCACTCCTTCGCCTCGTTGCTCGGCTCGTCGAGCGAGGCGATCGAGGGACAGGCGTTTTCTGCGAGCGCCTCATTGCACAGAGCGACAGTCGTCATGAGGGTGGCTTAGGTGCGTGGCCGCAGGGCTTGAATCGGGCGCCTATGGTCATTCTGAGGTCGCCAAGTTGCGCTGACTGGCGTAGCAGGCACCAACACAATCCGGGGGGTGACCATGTCGTTTTTAGAAGAGATTTTGCTGGGCGGCGCCGGGTATGTTGTGGAGCAACGGGCCGGAGGTGCGTCTTTCCGCCCAGCGTCCGGCAGCGATGAGGATCTAGAGGCTTTTCAGCAGATCGTGCGCCAGTTGCAGGGTAATTCCGGCGACGGGTATATCGTCACTATCACTCACCCCCTCAGCACGCGCGGGGGCAAGATCATTGATTTGGTAATGATCGAGACAGCAAAATAGGCGACGGGCTTTCGCTCGCCGCCTATCTCATGCCCCCAGCAAACCGGGTTATGCCAGCAGTTCGTCGCGACGCGCTTCGAGCACGGCCAAGGCGCCCTTGCGCGACTTGCCCGCGGTTTCGGCGTCGATGAGCTTCTGCACGGCATCGACGTCGTTGACGCCTTTGAGGTGCAGGGTCAGTTCGTCGACGTTGCCGTCCAGCGGACCCGGCTCCGTCGCCGGGCGGACCGGTTCATCGACATCGTTGCCGTCGGCGTCCAGCAGCGTCATCCAACTCCCCTTCGGGATGTTGGTCGTGAAGACGTCGCCTTCAGGCCGGATTTTGTCGCCGTCGAAGCCTTCGGCGTTGGCGCGATAGGTCTTATATTCCGACATCTCACTGACCCCCGACGAAGTTGCTGTGGCGGGCGGCGACGATGCCGGCCGTGAATTTGCCGGTCGACGGCGCGGTCCCGGTGATGTCGAAATAGAGGCGCATGAATTGCTCATTCGTCCCTTCCGGGATGTCGTCGGGGAAGGTGAGCTGCTTGCCAGCCGTCAGTTCGGCCAGCAGGTAGGTCGCTCGCGCCACGACCTTTGCCGAGCTGAAGCCGGAGTTGTCGTCCGTCTGAAGCTGGACTTCGACCGAGGTCAGGTTGTTGAAGGTCTCGGTGACGTTGATCGACAGCGGGACGCGGTCGCCCTTGCCGATGTCGCGGACAAGCGAGCGGCTGTCGCCATAAGGCTTGCCGGTCGCGCCGAGGTCGATGGTGTTCGTCGAAGCAGCGTCAGCGGTGACTGCCTGGTCTTCGCAGAAGAGGTTGGTGATGTCGAAAATGCTCATGGGTAATCTCCTAGGACCACCGAGACGGGCCGCCTGAGCGGCGCCGTCTCAGCTATGTCACGCTACGACCGTTTCCGAATTGAGGATGTTGTCCGTGTCGCGGATCGGAATGCCGCGCCAGGTCAGAACTTCTTCGCCCTGAATTTCCTTCGGCCGGAGCTGAATGAAATTGTTGGTCGAAGCGCCGTTGGTGCTTTCGGCGTCGAGCGCCTCAAGCAGCGTGCGGTTCATGTAGATAACCGTCCGCGTTGCGCCGATGATGCCGCCGCTGTTCTGCATGCCGTAAGTGCGGCGACCTTGCAGGCGGTAGTAGAGCTTGCGCAGCAGCGGGTTGATGGTGCGCGTGCCCGCGATGACGTCCGAGACGTCGATGTTGGCGACACGCCCGCTGTAGCGCCAATCCTTGACCGTCACGCCTGCGTGCTGCGTGAACAGTTCATCCTTGGCATAGTAGGGATCGCCGGCCGCGTCGGTGACGCGGTGCTCGCCCTTGTCTTCGCGGTCGATACCGGCGGAAATGCCCTCCGGGGTGATGATCGAAGTGGCCTGGTCGCCCCACGTAATCATGGCGATCGACGTATTGTCCGAGCCGACACCGCCGCCGCTCACGACGTTCGGGTTCGAAAGGGCATTGTAGCGCGCGAAGAAGCCGTGGAACTTGCGCGGGCTGGCGCCGATGTTCGAGTACCAGAAGGTCTTTTCGAACTCCTGCGACATCGCTTCGAGGAACGCGGTCGATTCCGACATGCGGACCTTGGCGGCGTTGGCACCTGCGATCTTGAGCAGGCGGGTATCGACAGTCGACAGACCCTCGACAAAGCCGGTCACGTCATCGACCTGCGTAGTGGCCGACTTCGACTGCTTGATGCCCTCGTAGAGCGCGCCCCAGCTTACCGACGGCAGGCCGGTGCGGATCGAGGAACGATGCTTCGTCCCCATGTTGCAGGTGACGACGTTGGCGTCCTTCATCACCGGATTGAGGGTGTGCAGCGCCTCGACGACATCGCCGAGTTCGTTGCCGTTTTGCTTCATCACGTCGATGAGGCCGAGATAGGTGTTGCCGATGATAGCCATAACTAAATTTCCTTAGTCTTCGGGGTAAAGACGCTTCGACAGTTCTTCTTTTTGTGTGGGCGCCGAAGCGTCCGCCCTCACGAAATCACCATCCTCGCCGACAAGCTCGCCGAGCTTTGCCGCCATGCGGATCATGTCTGGGTGGTTTCCGTAGCCGGTCGCTTCGAGCGACTGGCGGAAGGGGTGGCCCTTCACGAAACCAAGTGAATCGAGGCCGCGCGCGGCGACGTGGAGCGTCTGCTCCCACTTGCCGCCGCCGATGTCGTCGGCTGCCTTGGCTTCGTCGAGCCATGCCTTGCGCTGTGCGTTGCCCTCGCCAATGACGGTCGCGAGCGTGCGCTCAGCAACGCGGTCAGCGAACTTCTGTGCGACCGGGACCAGCTTCTTGGCGTTGTCGTTGGACAGGCCAAGTTCGCGGAGCACCGGTTCGGCGTCAGCGACCGCATCAGGATCGAGGTCCACGCCTTCCGTCGCAAGGTCATAGGCTTCGGGCGGGCCTTCCGGCGCGGCAGGATCAGCCGAAGCGTCCGGCTCTTCCTCGCTGCCGAGCGCGGTCGGGCCGCTGCCATCATCGACAGGATCGACGGCAGCAGCAGGGGCGGCAGCAGGATCGACGGCGGGGTCAACGGGAGCCGGATCGGCTACAGCAGGGTCAGCCGGCGCCGGGTCGACGTGATCGTCGGGCGAGCGCATGAGGCGGCCCATCTGCCGCTCAACAGGCGACAGCGACGAACCGGACATGAGCCGGATATGGGTCGATCGGGGGTTAGTCGGGAATGTCATCGTACCGGTCACGCGGTTTCTCCTTGGGTTTCGAAGGGGGGTTCATGGCTTCCATGAGTGCTGCATTGAGCGTCGCGAGAGCGTGCGGTGTGCGCAGCGCTTCGGGCTGGCCTTGGTCGGCCAATTGCAGCAGTTCCAACCCCAGGCTTCGACGCCCCTCGGAGAACGCGAGGTCGCGTGTTTCGTGCCCATTGGCTGGGGACGTGATGCCAGCGAGTTGAATCGCCGAAAACAAAAATCGCCGGAACTCGGGTCGGCCAGCAAGGAACATCAGGTCGCTTGGCTGGATCATGCCGCACCGAGCATCGTATCGAGCAGCGGCGCGCCGCCGACGTCGGTTTCACTCAGGAGGCGCGCAGCCTCGACACCATCCTTGAGCGCGGGAGCGGCGGCCATCATTTTGGCCTGCGCTTGCTCCTGTGCGCGACCAGTGCGTATCTTGGCTGCGTCCTTCGTCGACCGGATCATCCGGGCAGGCGCACCGGCCCGCTGCGCGTACTCGTCGATCATTTCGTCGACATCGAGCTTGTCGGCCGCGTCGGGGAAGCTACCCGCAAGATTGCCAACGAACGAAGCGGTTCGCTCTATCTGGCCGATACCGACCATGCGCTGCATCTGGGCAAGGATCGAGACCAGCTCGACCTTGATTGCGCGGTCGCGAAGAGCGTCGGGCGCTGGCGGCAGCAGTCGGCCGCGCTCCATGATACCGAAAACACGGTCGATGGCAGGTTCGAGCTTCTCGTTTGCAACGCGCTCGATGACGGGGCCGAGCTGCGTGAGCTTTTCCTCGTTGCGGCTCGCGATCTCTTCGAAGTTGCGGGGCTGGACGCCGCGCATGTTCGTGATCGCGTTGAACAGGTCAGCGAAGGACAGGCTGTTGACCTGTACCTTGCACTTGTCAGCCTCAGCGCTGATCGCCGCCACCGCCTGATAGGGCATCTGGTACGGCACGAAGACCTGATCCTTCGTCAGCCCGTTGCCGGTCGCGATGTTGCGGGGCTGTCCGGTCAGCCGGACGCCGGTCGGGACAATCTTTTCGGGATGGGCGAGAAGGTCGATCGCTTCGTTGCGGCGCTTCACCTGTAGCTGAAGCTCGCGAAGCGCCGGCAGTGCCTCCATTCCCGGCGAGAAGCCGTAGATGTCGCCGCCTACGACGTCCCAACGCGGCGCCCAAAAGGGCTGCTCGTGGTAGCCAGAGACCCGCAGCGTGTCGTTCCGGTCCTCGCCAGCGTCCCAGTAGACGGACCGGTAGGGGAGCCGCCCGTCAGGGTCCGGCTCGATCGCCTGATAAATCTCGTGCTCGCGCTCGTAGTCGCTGCGATCATAGGCCTGCAAAACAGAGGCAGGCGCGGACTTCCCGAACGACTGGACAATCTGACGGACGGTCATCGGGCATTGCCGATAGAGCGTGTCGGGTTGGAGGCCGTCAGACAGGGCGATCCAATATTCGCCGAAGGTCATCTGGTGGCAGACGGCCCCGTAGACATGGTGCTCGACCATCACACAGGCCTCAGTGCCGAACAGGCCCATTTCGGCGTAGCCGCTCTTGACCGCCCCGTAAAAGTTCGTCGACGAGAGGAAAGTGTAAATCCGCTTCTCGACATCGCTCAGCCAGTCGCGGACGCCCGGCTCTTCCATAATGGCTTGATCGTCGAGCGTCAGGGAGAACCAAGGGCGCGAGGCCGACGACAGGCCCGACGTCATGCCGTTGGTCAGGGTGCGGAAGGCCTCAATGCCGTGCGGGTCGAGCAGCCTGTTGTTCGCTGCGCGGCGCTTCGAACCCTTATTCTTTTCCGTCATCAGGAACCGCGAGCGAGCGGGCTGCGCAAAGCGCGCGATTTCCCGGCACTCGGCTTCGTAATCCGTCCGAATGCCCTTCATCGCCGCAAGGCGGGTCTCGCAATGCTCGCGGATCGTTGCTGACATCAGCCGAGGGTCGGGTTAGCCGTGGCAGGCGTTCCCAGTGCGCCCTGCGGCGACGTGACGATGCCCGCCATGATCGCGCGGCGGCGCTTCGCCGAATCCTTGGTGATGTCGACGCCTTCGTCGGGGAGCTTTACCGCCTGGCGTTCGACCGGGGCGGGGACATCGGGTGCTTTTGGCGTGCACATGCAGCGCGTCTCCTTCGTGGAGACGAGCCTTACGGGGCACGCCAATGGCGTTGAATCGGACTAGAGCAGTTCGTCGTAACGGTCGCGCGGCTTTGGCGTGGGACGGTCCAACGGCTGGAGCGGAGTGTCAGGTGTCCGTTCAAACCGCGCACGAATGGCGGCATAGTTCCGCCGGACGAAGTCGCGATCCAGCCCCGACATCAGGCACCATTGCTCGAAGTTACGATAGTTCGCCGTATCGGTCATAGTCCGATTGCTTCCTATAGCTGTGGGGATCGAGATAGGCCGGCATGGCACGCGGCTGCACCGGTTCCGCGAAGGTACAGCCCAGTGCGTCGCCATCATCCGGAGACGGAAGGCCGCGCGCTTTCATGTGCTCCTTCTTTTCAAGCATGATCGCCTGTTCGGCATCGAACCCGTACTCAGGCCCTACGAGGTCATCGGCCAGCCCTTGGTGGTCAGGAATGCAGCCTGTTTCGAGCCAGTGGCGCATGTTCGTCCACATCTCAGCGCGCTTGTTCGCGACACGAACGCGGGTGCCGCCGACCCAATTGGCGTCGCGGACTTTGGTGCTGCCGAACCACACTTCGACGATGAGGGTGTCGGGGAGCAACTGGCGAAGGCGATCGACGACAGCGGCGCCGATGTTGCCCGCGTCAACGAAGATCGCGTCCGGGTGATAGATTGCGGCTTCAAGCGCGATGTCCCCGGCCAGAGTCATGGCGTCAACGCCGTGCCACCGCTTCCAAGGGCGAGAGCGCGCGTCGCGGCCGCAGCGGATCGCCAACGTCGAATGATCGTCACCGAACCGGGCACAGTCGACGCCGAAGATAACCGGGTCCGTGCCGAGGCCGGGCGGTGCGTCGCGATGGCGCGCTGCCTCGACAGTGTCGGAGGCGATGAACTGCATTGCGGCGGCCGACGGGAATTGTCCGAGCACGCGGACCTTCACGATGTCGCTGGTCAGGCCGTACGTCGTCACGAGCTCGTCGAGATAGGTCTTGTTCGTGCCCTCGATCGTGCGGCTGTCAATCTGCGTCGTCGTCCACAGGTTGCGGTGGCGTCCGAAGCACTGGCGAAACTCGCCGGTATTGCGCGTTGGGTTCCCGCGAGCGAGCCAGATGATTTCGGTGTCTTCGTCGGTCAGTGCGCCGAGCGTCACCTCCCAGACCTTATCGGCGATGCGTGAGGCTTCGTCATAGATGACGACGATGCGCTTCCCCTGATTGTGGAGACCCGCGAAGGCTTCGGTGTTGTTCTCCGACCAGGTGACAAGATCGGCGCGCCAAGACGAGGCATGGCCCGGCATGGTAGAGACGAGGCTCGTCGCATTCGGCTTGAACCACGGCGACGTGATCGACAGCCGCGACCACTTCGCGATTTCGGGCGAGGTCTTCGTGAGGAGCTGGCCCTCAGTGTTGGCCGTGATGATGATGCGGGTATCGACGCACGTATCGAGCGCCCATTTGACCGTCATCCCTATTTCGGCGGATTTGCCGACACCGTGCCCAGAGGCCACCGCGTCACGATAGGGGTTGTGTCGGGTCGCGGGATTGCGGAGGTGCTCGCCGATCGCCTGAAGGCGCTCGCGCTGCCACAGACGAGGGCCGTCGTCGTTCTCTAGGTCAGTGCCCGGCACGCCCCACGGAAAGGCGAACAGCGCGTAGCCCAGCGGGTCATGCCGAAATTCCCCAATGCGCTCAGCCAGCGCAACATGCGGGTCAGGCTGCGCCGCCATCCAACACCCGCTTGTTGCCCGCCTGGATAGCGGCAATCAGATCGCTCGTGACGTCGTGCTCGACCCGATCCTTGAACGCCTGCACGTCGACATGCTTCCCAAGCAGCTCGATCCGCTTCACGCGGTCGCTGAGTTTGATCTTGTCGACAAAGCTGTCTTCCTCGTCTTCGCCGCCGTCGCGTCCCCTTGCACCCTTCTCCCGGACGGTTTCGACACCAGCCACGAGGCCTTGCCGCCAGATGAGCGGCCATTGCTTCACCGGAAGGAGATTGCCGTTATCGTCGTAGAGGTCGGCAAGGTCAGCATCAGCCTCAGCGGCGAGGCGCGTGAGCACCCAATCCGCGTCGACATTCGTCCGCTTGGCGCGCGCTTCCATAGCCGCCGCGATATATTCGGCGACCTTTGGATTTCTAAGGAGCTTGTGCCCCTCAGCAGCGCAGACCACATCGCTGCCCTGATACCCCGCCGCGCGATAGGCGCGCGTCGCGTTCAGGTCGATGAGGTACTCGTCCGCGAAGCGCTTCCGCTTGGGCGCTAGGTCAGCCACGTTCCATCTCCACTTTCCACCCGACCCATGCGAGATCGACCAGCGCGTCGGCGAAGGAGACCCCACGGCCTCGCGCCCAGCGCTCCATATCGGCAGCGAGGCCTACATATTTGTCGCGCATATGCGTCACGCTCGGACCCGGGACTTCGCGGGGCCGGTCGCGCCAGTGCGGCGCGCAATTGAGGGGCAACGACGTCCATTCATTCGTTTCGACGATACGGACCTGTCGACTGCGTTGGAATCGGCGGACCTCGATCAATCCGCGATTCTCAAGTCTGTGCATGGCGTCGACGGTTCCGCTCACCGACGAAAGCCCGGACATCTCGACGAGATCGTCGGCAGTCGGGCAGGGCAGACCGTGCTTGGCGGCGCGTGCGAGCGCCCCGTAGATGATCCGGTCTCGGTCGGGGAGATCGCGGATTTGCGACATTGCTTCTGATTTACTCGTCATGCCAGTTCTTCCCTCGAAATCCGAAAAAGCGCCGGCCCTTTTCCAGCACTGTGATAACCGCGCCTTCGCCGCAGACGGCGCGGTGCCCAGACGGCAAGATGACAGCCCCTCCGCCCAGATCGTTGACGGCATCGAACGCTGGCCCGGTCAGTCGGCGCACGACGATCGCGGTTCGCACGGCCTCGACCCGATCCTGATACCGACGGACGGCGTGCCAGGTGACGCGCGGGTGCTTTCTCATTGCATCCCCGATTTCGGTATCGCCCGGCATGCGACCGGCTGCGGCTCAGCGCAGTGTGTGAGGAAACCGAACAGCCCCAAGCTCAGCGCGAGCAATGCCGCGCCAGTCACCCACGTGCGCCGAGGGCGAGGTCGATCAATGCCCGCGTCGCCCGGGGGCAGCGGCATGGTCAGGGACCGGCGAGGCCGTGGCGGCATTTTCAAAGCCATCGAGCCGATAATCGGCGGCAGCGGGATGTAAGGGCGCCCGCTCACTTGCCGTTCTCATCTTCGGTCAGCAAATCGTACCTCATCGGCCGGCGACATCCTCGACCAGGTCGTCAACACTTTCACAGATGGATCGCTGAAGCTCGCGGGCCATCGTCGGCATCGCGTCCTTCAGACCCGCCGCCATCATTTTGATAGCGAGCAGACGTTGCACGAGGTCCGCAGCGGGGAGGGGCTTTGTTTTTGACATCGATTATTCTCCTTTGAGCTTTGCAAGAATCGCGTCCGCCTGCGCTTCCGCGGCGAGTTCGGCGCGATAGGCTCTGACGACGAAGCCGCCGGCGCCGATGAGAATCCCCAGCTGGTTGCTGGTGAGGGTGGGACTGATTTCGACCAGGACCCGAGCGACACGTCGTGCCCATGCGCGGGCAACCAGTTCGCCGCCAATATCGGTGTTGGCCATCACGAGCCGTTCCATCATTGTCTTGTCGGCGCCGGTCATTTCCGCCTCTGGGTCTTTCTCGTTCATGTGATGCTCCTTGGTTGGGACCGTCGCGCAACGGTCACGTGACGTTGCATCGGCGCTGCGGTAACGCGTTACGGGCCGTTACTGACGTGACCCCCGCAGCGGTTGCAGGGCGCAGATTCTGCGGGGTGCGATAATTGCGGGGGTGCCTCACCGGCAGGGGTGACAGTCTGGCGGGGGTCAATTCGGTTGACTGGTCAACCTCGTTGACCGGTGAAGCAGGTTGACGGGCCTGTCCTTGGACAATCCGGCGAAAGTCCCCGGAAACAGCCATTTTCCCGATTAGAGGAAAAGGCTCCGAAAATGGCGGAAACGCCGCCGATTTTTTTGACCCCCTATTTTCGGTCATATTCATGCCGCCATCCGGTCGGTCGTGGCTGAAATGGCCCGCTGCGGAATGAGGATGTCGGGCAGGGCGCTAAGGCGCCCGCCCTCACGCCAGCAAAGGGTGCCGCGCCCCATTCCCATGGTCATAGCTATATAGGGACCGGAATCAGGCCTAACGAACTTCGGCTGTTTTTCGTCGTTCTGGGGTTTAGCGGGACCGGAATCCGGTACGGCTAGGGCCTCTATTCTCTGCGCCGCAGCCTTGATCGTACCGGAATCCAGTACCGGCAATTTTTCTTGAGCCTTGGCTTTGTAGTAGGCGTTGCGCACGCGCAGCCCCCTTTCCATCCGGGTTCGCGCGGCCTTCGCGGTCGGTTCGAACTTGCGCCACTCGTCGGTGAGGCCCGTCCCCGGCGCGTGAAGGAAAGTGATCCGCCAGCACCGCGCCCGCGACGTCTCTGACGCTTTGATCGACCAGTGAGCTTCTTTGGTCATTCGCAGGAAGCCGACGTCGATCAATTCGGCGAACGCCGCGCGGGCGCTGTCCTTACTGGCGATGCCCATACGATGAGCTGCGTCGATGACGGACAGCCACAAGCTGCCGTTGTTCTCGCCGTTGTGCATGGAGAGTATTTCCATCAACAGCGCGCGTGCATTGGGGGTGAGAGCAGCATATGCGCCCGACGCCTGTACCGCGTGGGGCAGGCGGGTGAACGGGTCGCGCGGTCCGTCGTTCCGGCCCGACTTGTTCGGGCGGTTGCCTTTGCTCCTACCCATGCGCGCTGGCCTTCGTGTGGCCGTTGATCGGGAAGCCCGTTGCGTTCGACAGAAGCCGCGCGGCGAGCGATGCCGACAGGAGGCCCAGGTGGGTTTCAGAGACAAGGATATGATCGGGGAGCGCATCACGCGGCTCGACCCGGACCCGGTAGAACGGGCCGTCCTTGGTCAAATGGATTTCAGGCCCCGCTACCATCGTCATGCGGCCACGTCGAAAAGGTCGCCTTGGGGGCGATCGATCTCAGGGGCAAAACAGGCGGCGATCCAAATGGTAACCGATACGCCGTGCGCTCCTTCACGGCGCTCGCCCTTGCTGACAATCTTGCCCAGCTCTTTCAGGTCAGTCAGGCGCGGGCGAACGAGGTAGGCCTCGCCTTCCACCATCTCGGCAATCTCGTCGCCAGTGATACCGTTGGGGCCAGCCGCGAGGACCAAGTCGTGGTACATCGCCAAAAGTGTCGGTCGCTTTGCATTTATATGGCGGGCGCCTTCCATTGAAGCTGCGCTATTCCGCTGGAATCCTGCACCTTGAGGATATTCCGGTAGGTCATTGTTGAAGTCGGTTGTCATTGGACACACCTCCGTCATCAAGGCCGGCACGGCGCAGCAACGTCGCAAACCACTCGGCCTGTTTTTCGGTGAAGGGTTCGGGCGCGACCGCTGTCTGTCCGCAGAAGGACCCGGCCTTGCGGGTCAGGGTGATCTCGCCGCGACGATGAGCGTCCAGCAGCTCGAAGGCTTGGTCGCTAACCGTCATGCGGCGTCAGCCCGAAACGCGGCATCAAGCTCGCTCTTGCGAAAGAAAAGCTTCTGACCTTTGCGGATGACGGGAATGAGGTTGTTCTCGCTCATGTGATAAACTGCCCGCGCGCTCACACCGAGATATGCGGCAGCCGCTTTGGCTCCGTTGAGCAAGTCTTCCTTCAAATCGATCCGTTCCATTTTGCAGCCTCCATCTATATCAAAACCGGTATGGGTTTTACTAGACAGTCCGCGCCGCGCATGCAACAAGAAAAACCGAATCAGGTTTTCGAGGCGAGTGAATGCAGCTCAGTTATGCAGAAATGGTCGAGGCGCTGGCGAAGATGAACCATGTCCACCCGCCAGCGATGGGTGCATTCCGAGCCAAGCTTCGGAAGCTTCAAGGCGAAGGCATTCCGGGCGACGTTAATCCTGGAAAAGGGAAGCGCGTAAATTACACGCTGCCCTTGCTGATTGAAGCAACCGTGGCGGTAGAGCTTTTACAAATGGGCTGGTCCGCTCCGCAGGCGGCAGCCTTAATACGGTCTCAGCGCGACGAGATATTTTTGGCCTGCCTCTTGGCGGTCGTGCCCCGACGCCCCCCGGACAAAGACGTTTTTCTACTCATCAGCCCGGAGGCGCTCTTTTCGCCGTCGCCAGTCGCCGGAGGCGGACAGCCTATTGGAGCAATGTCTTTCGTTTCGCGAAAACGGCTTGCGGACGTGTTCGGACTTGAAACCAGAATCTCACCTCTGACGGGCGACTTATGGCGATGGTCGGTAATCGACCTTTCGATAATGATGCTGATTATGATGGGTTGCATAGAGCTGGTAGGACGGAGCCAAGCCGAGATACTCGACGACCTTCGCGACGCAATCCTTGAACATGGCGAAGCAGTCCGACAGTTTGGAAAAGCCCGTCTCGACGTAATTGTCGGCGAGAGACGAAAGGCAATCGACGATGGCATCAATTCGTAAACGCACTTGGACCGCCGTTGACGGCACCGAGAAGACCGCATGGCTGGTCGATTATCGCGATGGCGCTGGCGCTCGGCGCGCGAAGACCTTCGACCGCAAGAAAGACGCCGACGCTTGGCTGACAAACGCAGCATGGGAAGTCTCCAAAGGCCTTCACGTCGCCGACAGTCAGAGCGTGACGGTCAAGGATGCCGCCGACCTATGGGTGAAGGCCGCAGAAGCCAATGATCGCGAGCGCGGGACCATCGAACAATATAAGGCGCTTCGCGACCTCCATATCGTCCCGCTGATCGGCGCCGAGAAGCTGACCAAGCTTTCTCAGCCTAAGGTAGAGGCCTTCCGCGACGAACTGCTAGAAAGCCGTTCGAAGGCCATGACGGGGAAGATTGTGCGGGCGCTGTCGAGCATTCTCGCCGAGGGTATGCGTCGCGGACTGGTCGCGCAGAATGTCGCCGCCAAGGTCAAAGCCGGTCGGTCGAAGCGGGAGAAGCCCAAGGCAGTCATCCCGACTACTGCGGAGCTTCGCAGCATGATCGACCAGGCCGATGAGGCAATGAAGCCGCTGGTCATGGTCGCGGTCTTCTCAGGGCTGCGCGCGTCTGAGATTCGCGGGCTGCCTTGGAAAGACGTGGACTTCAAAGCAAAGACCATCACGGTATCGCAGCGTGCCGACAAATATTGCGCGCTTGGCCCTCCGAAGAGCGAGGCGGGATATAGGACAATTCCCATCGGCGATGCGCTGGTGGCCGAGTTGAAGAAATGGAAGCTGCGCTGCCCGATCGGTGATGCGGGTCTCGTCTTCCCCAATAGCGCCGGGAACGTGCAGGACTATGGCCACCTTCTGCGCCGCAAATTCTTCCCGCTTCAGATGAAGGCCGGTATCTGCGATCCGGTGCTGATCGACGGCAAGCCTAAACTCGACGCGAAGGACCAACCCGTCGTCGCTGCCCGGTATGGCCTCCACAGCCTACGCCACGCGGCGGCGAGCGCCTGGATCAAGCAGAGGATCGACCTCAAGCGGCTTCAGGTCTGGATAGGCCATGAGAACATCGAATTGACGCTCGACACCTACGGCCATCTCATTGCAGATGATGCAGGTGACGCAGCGCTAATCGCTGCCGCTCAAGCGGAGTTGATGGCATGACCCCGATCGAACGCGCAGCGCGTGCCCTCTGCACGCTGGATAGAAAAGATCCGGACACGGTCTCGGGTCCCGGGCTGCAAAAGTCTGTTGCTCTCGACCTGCGAAAGCCCGGCGAGGGACATTTTGCATGGGAAGAATATGTATCTGAAGTCCTTGCAGTGCTTCGAGCGATCCGGGAGCCGAGCGAAAAGATGGTTGAGGAGGGTTCATCAAGGTTTAGGGATATTGGTCTCCAGACACGCCCTGCGGTTACCGATGCATGGCACGCTATGATCGACACCGCCCAAGCGGAGGGGTAAGATGAAGAGGGACATGGATTTGGTTCGCGAGTTGTTACTCGCTATAGAGGACGATCCGAGCCGCCGACTTGCCCGCCTTCCCGATCTTCAAGGCCGAACGAAAGCGGTCGTATTGGAGCATGTTCAACTCTGCGTTGATGCGGGCCTTATTGAAGCTCAATTCTTTAAGGCAATGAACCCGCGTGATGCGATGGCGCACGACATCCGGCTCACGTGGACGGGACATGAATTTCTCGACGCCACACGTAGCCCAGAGATTTGGACGAAGACCAAGGCAGGAGCGGCAAAGGTTGGCTCAACCAGCATGAAGTTGTTGTTTGAGATCGCTTCAGGTTACGCGAAGGCTGAGCTAGCCCGCCTCGGCGTCCCGATGCTCTGATTGGGTATGCTGCGTTTTGCGCGGCGATTAGCTTTCGCTGCATGCAACACAGATGCAACAAGAACGGCTAAACCCTAGATTTTCTGCGGCCTAATCTCAGATTCCTAATCTGGGGGCCACAGGTTCGAATCCTGTCGGGTGCACCATTTTTTCAATGGCTTAGATCATTTTTGTAGCGATGGGTGTGTCGCGCATTGTGCCGGCTTTTTTCTCGCATTTCTTCCCATTCCCTCCGCGTAATAGCGTGTCCATGGAGCACGGATGGAACACGGTAGTCGACGACCATAACCCGCGCTGCTCGTTCCGTGACGAAGCATCCTTCGCCTCCTCAGGCTACCTGCCTCCCGGAAAGCGCGCCCGCTACGCACACGGCGGCCGAATTGTGTTGTCGTGAGCAGTGTGGCAGCATCGTGCGAACGGGTCGTCGTTTGCATGGCGTAACTCCACTGTGCTCGCACGGGGTAAGTGGAGTGACTGCTTGATGTCTAGGGTGATCCTATCCCAGCGCGTGTGGGTTGGTCAGGCTCCGTCGGGCGCATTTTCTTCGATCATTTCGGACTCGTCACGGAGATTCTGGATCACACGGCTCAGCAGATCGACAAGCATGCTGATTTCACAGGGTGAAAATCCGCGAGCGGCAATCAGATTTACATCGTTCGAGACGCTTCCAAGCGCCAAGGCCACCGAGTGACCGTGCTCCGTCGCCAAGACCAGTGTCTCGCGGCGGTTGTTGACGTTTACCTTTCGGTCCAGCAGGCCGATCGCCTCGAGCCGACGCACGGCGACGGCAATTGTGGCCTCGGATATGCCGAGCCGGGCACTCAGGACATGCTGGGCGAGGCCGTGTTGGGCCGAGAGATTGCGGAGCAGGCTCAATTGGCCGGCGGCCAGGCCATGGCGGGCAATCCGCCGATCGACCGCCATCGAAAAGCGGCGGAACGCGATGCGGGCGAGATAGCCGATGCTGTCGTCGAGGCCCCAGAACTCGCGTCGCGCCCCTGCCATCCGCCGGGCCTCCTTAGAGGAGCAGCGAGTTCGGCGGCAGCCCGACCAGCGCGCGACCATGGAGTTCGGTCGCGACATCGAGGTCGTAGACGATGTGGCTCTGCATCACCTGGACGTCGCGGAGCAGGCGCTGCATCGGATTGTCGAGCGCGTGGACGCTCGACCCGACCGCTTCGCAGCAGGTCCGCACCGCCTCGACACATTGCTGGACGGCGATCGCGATTTCGGCGCGCAGGCGTATCCGCTCGGTCGTCTGTTCGGGCTCGTCGATTTCGCCAAGCAGCAGATTCTCGCGCGCCGCGGCGCGGATCGTGCGCTCGGCCGAGCGGGCGAGCAGGTCGGCGCGCGCGAGGCGCATCTGTCCTGCGGGCTTTTCGACACTCGTGCTCATGCTGCCGAGCTTGACATGATGCTGCAGCCGTTCGCGGCAATATTGCACCGCCTGCCGCGCCGCGCCCAGCGCCGGGATGGCGGCGGTAACGCATAGATTGGGCAGCATCGGCGATCCGTAAAGGCCCGGGCCATGGACCGCGCGGCCGTTGCCACGCCCCGAGCGCACCGGCTGCACCGCGAACTGATAGCCCTCGGGAATGAAGACATCCTCGACGAGGATGTCGTTGCTGCCCGTTGCCGCCATGCCGGCCATCCGCCAGGTGTCGAGGACGGTCACTTCTTCGGCGCGGAGCAGCATCATGCGCACCACTGGGGGGCCGCCCTCGACGGGTTCGAGCGCGTTGAGCATGATCCAGTCGGCGTGCATGACGACGGTGCCCCATTTCCAGCGCCCGCTGAGGCGAAAGCCGCCGTCGACGGGGGTGGCGATTCCGGGCGGCGAGGCCGCGCTCGGGGCGATGACATAAGGGGTGCGGCCCCATACCTCGGCCTGCGTCGCCTCGGGCATCTGCGCGATCAGCCAATTATGTTCGGCCGCGAAGCAGGCGGTCCATCCGGTCGAGGGACAGGCTTCGGCGATCGGCAGCGTCGCGCTGATATAGGTGTCGGGGTCATATTCGAGCCCGCCGAATCGGCGCGGCACATAGAGGTAGAAATAGCCGCTCTGGCGGAGCGCGGCCCACACGTCGTCGTCGGGGCGGCGCTCTTTTTCGGCCGCCGCTGCACGCTCGGCGACGAGCGGCTTGAGCGCCTGCATCCGGGCGATAAGCCCTTCGGGGGTGATCGCGTCGATCTCGTCGCGCGAGAGGAAATCGTCGCCGGCGGGAATTCGGCGTTCGGCGAGGCGTTCGGGCATCATCATCTCCATCCTGTTTGCCACGGCATAGGGCGAAGGCGGGAATAATGTCAACTAGGTTGACTAAAATCCTTCAAGCGCGCATGGCGAGGGAATGACAGATCAAGCCGATATCTCGCCTGCCGCAGGCCTCCGCGCCGCGCTGCGCACGCTGGTGCGCCCCGTCGCGGTGGTGACCGCCGCGCATGAGGGGCAGCGCTACGCGATGGCGGCGACCGCCTTTTGCGAGGTCAGCATGGACCCGCCGTCGATGCTCGTCTGCATCAACCGCGCCAACGCGACGCATGCCGCGGTCGCGGCGGGCGCCGATCTTTGCCTCAACCTGCTCGCGGCGGACCAGGCCGACATATCGCAGCGCTGCGGCGGCGGCGTTGCCGCCGAAGAGCGTTTCGCGGTCGGCGACTGGCGGATCGTGGCCGAGGGGCCGCCGCGGCTCGCCGACTCCTGCGCCAGCATCGTGCTGCGTCCCGCGTCGATCGTCGACCATGCGACCCATGCGGTGGTGATCGGCGAAGTCGTCGACGTGTGGCAGCGCGGCCTGTTGTCGCCGTTGGGGTTCCACGACGGCGCCTATCTCTTCCCGCTCGCGCAGGCGGCGATCAATTTGGTTGCGCAATCGGCGCGGCTGGGCGAAGCGGGCGCGATGCAGGACGGCTATCTGATGCTCGACGTGATGCGCGCCTTCTACTGGTTCGACGAGGGTCTCCAGTCGGCGCTGCGCGCGCGGGGCTGGGAGGCCGTGTCGCGCTCGCAGTCGATGACCTTCGCCAATATCGCGCTCGGGGTGCGCCGCCCCGCCGACCTCGCTCGCAACCTCGGCATCACGCGCCAGGGGGTCAGCAAGATGCTGCAGGAGATGGTCGAGCGCGACTGGATCGTGATCGAGCCCGACCCGACCGACAAGCGCGCGTCGATCGTCGCCTTCAGCGAAAAATCGCGGCAGCTGCGCGCCGACGCGCTCGAGATATTGGGCAAGATCGACGCGGCGCTCGGCGAGCGGATCGGCAGCAAGGCGCTCGACGCGCTGCGGACCACGCTGGCGCGCGACTGGGGTCCGCCCCCCCAGATCCCCGAGCCCGCCGCTCAATAACCCGCGAGGTGGCCGTTGCCGCGCAGCTCGTAGCTGAACGTCGACGGCAGATAGGGCAGCATGTCGCGGTCCCATGCCGCGAATGCACTTTTGAGCCGGTCGAAGGCCTCGGGCTGCACGGTCTTCAGATTCGCGACCTCGCGCGGGTCGGCGTCGATGTCGAACAGGAACTCGTGCCCGCTCATCGCCAGATATTTGAGCTTACCCTCGATCACCGCGCGCTGGTCCTGCGCCTTGTGGCGCCAGAAGAGTTGGCGCGGCGACCCCGTCGTCCCGTCGAGAAGCTGAGGCAGGAGGTTGCGGCCGTCGAGCGCCGGCCAGTCCTTTTCTGCCACCCCCGCCGCCGCGAGCAGGGTCGGAACCCAGTCCATCGTGATCTGGACGAGGTCGCTGCGCGTGCCCGCCTTCACGCGTCCGGGCCAGCGCATCAGCGTCGGCACGCGAATGCCGCCCTCGAGCAATTCGCCCTTCATCCCGCGTAGCGGCCAGACCTTCGAGAAACGCTCGCCGCCATTGTCGCTGGTGAAGATCACGATCGTGTTGTCGGCCTGGCCATTGGCCTTGAGCGCCGCGAGCAATTGCCCGGCCCCGCGATCGAGGCTTTCGACCATCGCGGCGTAGACGGCGTTGCTGCCGCCGTCATAGTGAAACGAATCGCGGATCGTCTTAGCCACCTCCTCGTCGGCGGGCCCCTCCCACGGCCAGTGCGGCGCGGTGTAATGCGCGCTGAGCAGAAAGGGGCGCCCCGCCTCCTTGAAGCGGCCGAGTTCGGCGACGCAGCGTTCGGTGATCAGGTCGGTGAGATAGCCGCTGCGGCGGATCTCGGTCTCATTCTCCCACAGGTCGTGGCGGAAATTGCCGCGAATCGTCATGCCATGCTCGAAATAATCGGCGCCGCCCTGATAGATGCCGAAGAAACGGTCGTAGCCGTTCTTGCGCGGGCCATGGTCGGGAAGGCCGCCGAGGTGCCATTTGCCGACGAGCGAGGTGTCATAGCCCGCGCGCTTCAACAGGTCGGGCAGGGTGACCACCTCGTCGCCAAGTCCGAGTTCGGGGTGGACGCCGAGCGGTTCGTCGAGCCCCGCCGGAAAGCGATATTGATAGCGGCCGGTCATCAGCGCCAGCCGGGTCGGTGAACAGACGCTGCTGTTCGAATAGGAGCGATGCAGCGCGACGCCGCCGGCCGCGAGTGCGTCGAGCGCGGGGGTCGCGATATCGTCGCGGCCGAAACAGCCGAGGTCGGCAAAGCCGAGATCGTCGGCGAGGATGAAGACGATATTGGGGGCCGTGGCCGCCGCCGGACGGGCGGCCGCCGGCGCACCGAGCAAACCGGTGATCGCCGATGCCGCACCTGCCTTCACCAAGGTCCGCCTGCTCAACATGATGCCATCCTCTCTCTTATTTCCCGCCGCGATATCGACCGGTTTTGATCCGTGCGATCCGATTTTTCTGCGTCGCTTCCGGCGAAGCGATCGAAAGGAAATCGCGGCGTTTTTTGGCTCTTTCGCAGTCCGGCCATGCTCTCTCAGATCGAAAATTATGTCAACCTACTTTACAATATATGCTTAGAACACTAAACGAATGGTCGACGCAACGGACCGCACCGGCAAAATCAGGGCGGCCAGAGGGAGAGAGTGGATGACGGCCAAGGCAGCGCAATTTCGTTCGGTCCGCCTGTGCTTGCTGGCGTCGGCGGGGGCGATGTTTTTCGCGGTCCCGGCGCTGGCGCAGCAGGCCGACGACACCGCTGCGTCGGACGACAGCCATATCATCGTGGTGACCGCGCAGAAGCGCGAACAGGATGTGCAGGACGTGCCGATCTCGCTGACCGTGGTCGGCGGCGAGCAGCTCAGCGAGCTCGGCATCAAGGACTTCAACGAACTCGATCGCTACGTCCCCAATTTCTATGTCCAGACCACGCCGGGCAATAACGCCTTCTACATTCGCGGGATCGGCTCGACCCCGGGCAATCTGGCGTTCGAACAGACCGTCGGCCTGTTCGTCGACGGCATCTATGGCGGCCATGCGCGCCAGTTCCAGGCGCCCTTCCTCGACGTCGAACGGATCGAGATATTGCGCGGGCCGCAGGGCGCGCTCGTCGGCAAGAATACCAGCGCTGGCGCGATCAGCGTCGTCAGCGCGCGGCCGACGCGCGATTTCCGCGCGACGCTCGAGGGTAGCTATGAATTCGAACTCGGCGGCACGCGGCTGTTCGGCATGGTGTCGGGGCCGGTGTCCGACGCGGTCAGCGTGCGCGTCGCGGCGCAATATGAAGACAGCGACGGTTATATCGAAAACACCTTGCTTGGCGGCAACGAAACCAAGCGCGAAAGCCTCTTCGGCCGCGCCTCGGTCCTGATCGATCCGGGCAATGGCGCCGACCTGTTGATCCGCGTCGAGGGGGGCAAGGTCGACCTGACGGGTACCGCCGTCGAACGTTTCCTGACCGCGAACGATCCCGACCGCGAACGCCAGACCGGCGGCTTCCCCGGCTTTATGGACAAGGATTTCGACAACACCGACAATCTCAACGCCAGCGCGACCGCCAATATCGACATCGGCGACCATGTGCTGACCTCGGTCACCGGCTTCTCCTCCTATGATTTCGAGAAGAAGGTCGATGCCGATTTCGGGCCGAACCCGTCCTTCGCGTCGAGCTTTGCCGAAAAGTTCAGCCAGATGTCGCAGGAAATCCGCCTCGCCTCGCCGACGACGGGCCGCATCGAATATATCCTCGGCGGCTATTTCCATGTGAACGATTATGACCTGTTCCAGACGACGCTGATCCGCTTCGGGCCGTTCAACGGGCGCTCCGACCGCAGTTTCCGACAGGAAAATGTCGCGCTTTCGGGCTTCGGCAGCGCGACCTGGCACGTCGCCGATGGCCTGCGCGTGATCGGCAGCCTGCGTTACACCTATGACCGCAAGAGTGCCGACCAGACGCGCGTCAACACCGGGGTGGTCCAGCCGACCTGGCTCGCGACCCCGCTGTCGGGGCATCGCGTCGAGCGCGAATGGGACCCTTCGGTCGCGCTGCAATGGGACGCGACCCCCGACGCGATGCTCTACGCCTCCTATGGCCAGGGCTCGAAGGCGGGCGGCTTCATCGGCGCTCAGGCGACGACGACGCAGGCGCAGTTCGAAATCGAGCCCGAGGCGGCCGAGACCTTCGAAGTCGGGGCCAAGCTCGCGCTCTTCGATCGCCGCCTGCGCTTCAACATCGCCGCGTTCCGGACCGATTTCACCAATTTGCAGGTGTCGTCCTTCGACGCGGTGAGCAACAGCTTCATCACCACCAACGCCGGCGAGGCGCGCAGCCAGGGGGTCGAGAGTGATTTCAGCTGGCAGATCGCCGACGGTGTGTCGCTCAACGGCTCGCTTGCCTATCTCGATGCCAAATTCATCGAGTTCCCCGGCGCGCCGTGCCCGTTCACCAATCCGACCTGCGTACCGGCGAACAACAATGCCGCCGGACGACCGCTGCCGCGCTCGCCCAAATGGAGCGGGACGCTGTTCGCCGATATTGCGGTGCCGGTCAGCGATTCGGTCGATTTCGTCGCCAACGGCGGCATGACCTATCGCAGCAGCGCGTTCCTCGAAGAAAGCTATAATCCGGCGGCGGCGCAGGACAGCTATGCCAAATTCGACCTTCGGCTCGGTATTCGCGCGTCGAACAAGAAATGGGAACTCGCGATCGTGGGCAAGAATCTGACCGACGAACTGACCGCGAGCCACGCCTTCAACACGCCGCTCGCGGCCGGGGTCATTTCGAAGTTCATCCAGCCGCCTCGCACGATCGCGGTGCAGGCGAAGTGGCAATATTGATTGGGTTTGGCTCCTGTCCGTCAACGCGGTGCGGGGTTACATCCAATTCCGACTTCTTTCCGGCCGTGGCTGCTTGATGACGCATTCGGGTTGGTTGAGAGCGGCACCGGCGCCTCCCTCATAGACGCGCCAGAGGGCTGACACGGGCCTAATCGCCCCATCCGGGCCGCATATCTCGAAAATATCGAGGGCTTCTCTTCCCGGGACATAGGCTGACTCAGCCGTATCCCGTCGCCTTTATGATTGTGCTTCGGAGAGGGGCGTCAAATCACTGTGAAGGGCACCGTGCAATCGGTGGCGGAATTGCTTACTCGGTAGACCAGCAGGGTCTCGATGCAACACGGATGGAACAAGACCAGCTAAACCCAATATTTTCCGCGGTCTAAACTCAGATTCCTAATCTGGGGGCCACAGGTTCGAATCCTGCGGGCGCGCCACTTCGCTCGTCGCCATCATCTTTTTCGTTTTTGCAGCTTCGCAGCGATTTCGGCCGCGGCGGGGCACCCTGACGCGCATCGCGCCGCTGACAGCGGCGATCGTTTCGGTCTCCGCCATGCCGCTCTCGATCGAAACGCCCGGGGTAAGGCCGGGGTGGAGAGCCAAGCAAAAAGCTGGCTCTCCACAACCGGCCCATAACCGCCGCGCTAGCGAAGGATCGGTTCGAAAGCCTTCAGAGTGCCGAACCGCCGAGCTTGTAGGTCAGCTGCAGAAACACGCTGCGCCCGACGCTGTCGAACCAGCTGGTGTTGTAATAGGGATAGCTCGACCAGGTCGGGTCTTTCACCGGGTTGGTGTCGAACAGGTTCCGGATCGTCAGCGACCCGCGCATATGATCGGTGAAATCATATTGCAGCGTCGCGTTGAACAGGTAGCTCGCCTTCAGGAACGCGTCCTCGTCATAATTGGGCAGCTTGCCGAGGCGGGTGCCCGAGAAAGTGAGCTGCAATCCGTCGCTGGCCCAGGTGATGCTGCCGTTCGACTTGTCGCGCGGCAGGTAGAATCCGCTGTCGAACGCCAGCTTGTTCTCGATCGGATCGCCCGGATATTGCTGGAAGCTGTGCTTGAACACATGGCTGTGCGCGAGCGACAGGGTGAAATCGCCGAAGCTGGTGGGCAAGGTGCCGCGGAAGGCGATGTCGATACCGCTGGTCTTTTCGCGCGCAATATTGATCGGGTTGACGCGGATCGATTCGATCTGTCCCGCGAAGCTGCCGCCGGTGAAGCGCGACACGCGCGCGATCGCGTCCTGACAGGTCGGCGAGGCGGGATCGAGTTCGGTGTTGCCATTGGCGTCGGGCCGGCAGGCGGCCTCGTCGCGCGCGATCTGGTCGATGCTGAGGTCGTCGACCTGATTGTCGAGCGAGACGCGGAAATAGTCGACCGACAGGTGCAGGCGGCTCGACGGAGCGAAGACGATACCGGCGGTAAGCGTCTTGCCCGTTTCGGCCTTGAGATCGCGGTTGCCGGTCCGGTTCACGACGACGCCGGTGCCCGAATAGCTGCAGTCGCCGATGTCTTCGTCGGGTTCTTCGATGCCGCAGAGGTAATAATCGTCGACGCCGCTCGACACATTACCCGGTCCGGTGAACACATAATGGAGGTCGGGGGCGCGGAACGCGGTGCCATAGGCGGCGCGGAACAACAGGCTGTCCATCGGCCGCACTTCAAGGCCGCCATTGTAGGTGAATTTGCCGACGTTGCGGCCCGCAAAACCGAAGCGATCGTAGCGTCCGGCCCCGGTCACCGTCACAAAATCGAGCACCGGCACGCGCAATTCGCCGCCCAGGGCGGCGTGGCTGCGCTTGCCCTCGCCATCGCTGTCCTTCCAGCTGTAATAATAGTCGGTGAGCGCCAGCGGATCGGGGCGGAGATTATAGCCCTGCTTGCCATATTCGGCGACCATCGCGAAGCCGACCGGACCGGCGGGCAGTTCGAACAGCTCGCCGTTGGTCAGCGTCGCCTGCAAATTGTTGGTCCAGGCGTAAGGGCGATAGACGGTGTCGGCCGAAATGCTTTCATATTCGGCGCGCGTCAGCGGCGTGTAAAGTCGCGCCGGGTCGGCGTCATAGATCGGATAGCCGCTGTCCTCGTCGAAGCCGACCCGGTCGCCGAGGAACAGCTTCTGCGCCTTGCTGTTGATGATCTGCGGCCAGCGGACGGTCGACTGGTAGCGGCTGTAATTGAACGACAGCTCGTAATTCCATTTATCGGCAACCGTGCCGCGGATGCCCGGCGTGATGCTGTAGGTCGTCTGCTTGATCCGCTGCAGCTCGAACCCGCCGGTTTCTTCCGGCGTGAACTGGCGCGACCAATCCTCGAGCTGGTCGGTGAAGCTGTTGTAGAAATAATTGTCGGCGCTCGAAGACGATTGTTCGAACGCCCAGGCGGTGACGTCGTACATCAGCCGCACCTTGCTGATCCCGAACTGGAAGTCGGTGAACAGCTTGGCATTGTCCGACAGCTCGTAGGACATGGTGCCAAAGCTGTTGAAGCCCTTGCGCCCCGAAATGATCGTCCCATAGGCGATCGATTGCTTGCTGCCGCAGAAATCGCCGTAGCGCGGGCGGTTATATTGCTGGATCGTGCCCATGTTGAGTCCCGACAGCGCGGCGCAGGCACCCGGCGGCGGCGTGATATAGTCGACATTGTCGTCGATGCGCAGGAAGGTACGCCGCGCCAGCGTGTTCACCGGATTGTCGTCGGTGCTGTCCTGGATGCTGCGGTCGAACGCCCACAGCGGCCGCTGGTCGATATATTCGATCCCGCCGGCGATGTTGAACCGATCGGTCGACCAGCCGCCCGTCGCGGTGACGCGGTGCGACATGCCGCCGCCATGCTCGGTGCGTCCGTGTCGATAGTCGAGCGTGATGCCGTCGAGCTTTTCCTTCATCTTGAAGTTGACGACACCGGCGATCGCGTCCGAGCCATAGATCGCCGACCCCGCGCCGCTCAGGATTTCGACCTTGTCTATCAGGCTGACGGGGATGTTCGAAATGTCGGTGAAATTGCTGCGCCCGATATAGGGCAGCGGGAAATCGGCGATGCGGCGCCCGTTGATCAGCACCAGCGTATGGTTGGGGCCGAGACCGCGCAGGTCGACCTGCTGCGCGCCGGGGGTGAAGTCGGCGCTGCTGCCCGATTGCGGGCTCTGCGTCTCGCCGCTGTTCTGCGTCATCGCGGCGAGCAATTCGGGGACGCTGGTATAGCCGTTGGCGCGGATCGTATCGGAATCGATCGTGGTGACCGGCGACGGCCCCTGGTCGCGGATCGTGGGAATGCGCGACCCGGTGACGATGATTTCCTCGCTGCCCGCCTCGGCGGAGGCCTCCTGCGCAAAGGCCGGCGCGGACAGCGCCGGCACGCAAACGCCCAACGCCAGCAGAACCCGCATCGGACGCCTCGAGAAATTCGTCATCATACAACCCCTTGTTTGCCCGGCTCGACTCGATGCCCTACGCGCCCCGCACCGGATGTTTCGCGCATCCCACCAGAAAGCGTCGATAATTTCAATCAATATGTCGAATCTGGAAATCATATTGTCTTTTCAGGTCGACATTATGTAACATCCGTCCGTTCATTGGGGGAAGGAAAGCCATGCTGCGCGCGTTCATCAGGGGAATCCGACTGCTGTCGATCGCGATGCTCGGCATCGCCCTGACCCCGGCCGCCGCGAAGGAGGCGAAGGAAAAGCCCGTCGAACATTATGTTTTCGGCAAGCTCGACACCCCGACTCCCGGCCCCGTGTCGGGCGGGCTGCTGCTGATGGGCGGCGGCGACCGCAATATCGACGCGATGAAATGGTTCTTCGGCAAAGCCGGGCGCGGCCATATCGTCATCATCAGCGCCTCTTATGGCGAGGAGATGGGCAAGGAATTCTTCGACGAGATCGGCGGCATCGAGTCGGCCGAAATCTTCGTCTTCCACGCGCGCTCGCAATCGGCCGACAAGAAGATCCTCGCCCGGCTGCGCAAGGCCGATGGCATCTTCATCGCTGGCGGCGACCAGGCGCGCTACGTTCGTTACTGGCGCGGCACCCCGGTCGCCGAGATTCTCGACGCGCATGTCGCGGCGGGCAAGCCGCTCGCCGGGACCAGCGCCGGGCTCGCGATGCAGGGCGAAAAACTCTATGGCGCGATGGACGACGGCAGCATCCGGAGTCCCGAGGCGCTTGCCGACCCGCTCGGCCCCGCCAACACGATCGAGGGCGATTTCCTCCATCTCGCGCTCTTGAAAGGCGTCGTCACCGACACCCATTTCAAGGAGCGCGAGCGGCTCGGCCGCCTCTTCGCCTTCGTCGCCAAGGCGCAGGCCGGGCGCGACCCCGCGCTGCCCCCGATGCTCGGCCTCGGCGTCGATGAAAGCGCCGCGCTGGCGGTCGAACCCGACGGCCGCGGGCGGATCTATGCGACCGCGCCCGACGGCTATGCCTGGGTCGTCGACGGCGCCGGGCTGAAAGACGTCACCGCCGGCCGCCCGCTCGACGCGCCGCGTGTGAAGGTGACGGGGGTGGGCCCGAACTCGGTGATCCACCTGCCCTCGGGCCGCGTCGACAATCCGGTGTTCGAGCGCCACTATGCCGCGCGCGCCGGGGCGATCGCCGAAGTGCCGCGCTGGTCGCTCGCGATCCATGGCGGCGCCGGGGTGATCGAACGCGGCTCGCTGTCGCCCGAAAAGGAGGCCGCCTATCGCGCCGGTCTCGACGAGGCGCTGCGCGCCGGCAGCGCCGTTCTCGACAAGGGCGGCCCCGCGCTCGACGCGGTCGCCGCGGCGGTGCGCGTGCTCGAGGACAATCCGTTGTTCAACGCCGGGCGCGGCGCAGTCTTCACCGCCGAGGGCAAGAATGAACTCGACGCCGCGATCATGGACGGCAAGACGCAAAAGGCCGGCGCGGTCGCCGGGGTCACCCGCACCCGCCACCCGATCGACCTCGCCCGCGCGGTGATGGACCGGAGCCCGCACGTCATGCTGGCGCGCGATGGCGCCGACCGTTTTTCGGTCGAGCAGGGGCTGGAGCAGGTCGACCCCAGCTGGTTCCGCACCGAGGAGCGCTGGCAGCAATTGCTGGCCTGGCGCAAGAAGCAGCAGGCGGCGATCGATCCCACCCATTTGTTCGGCACCGTCGGTGCGGTCGCGCTCGATGCCGAGGGCCATCTCGCCGCGGCGACCTCGACCGGCGGCATGACCGGCAAGCGCTGGGGCCGCATCGGCGATTCCCCGATCATCGGCGCGGGCACCTATGCCAAGGATGGCCAGTGTGCCGTGTCGGCGACCGGGTCGGGCGAATATTTCATCCGCGAAAGCGCCGCGCGCCAGCTCTGCGACCGCGTCGCGTGGAAGGGCGAAAGCCTGAAGGATGCGGCGCAGGCGACGATCATGGCGGTCGGCGCGATCGGCGGCGATGGCGGGCTGATCGCGATGGGTCCCGACGGCGACCCCGCCTTTGCTATCAACGACCTCGGTATGTATCGCGGGCGGATGAGCGCCGGGGAGACTCCGCAAACCGCGATCTTCGCCGACGAAAAGCTGGCCGACTGATGGCCAGCGGGGGCGTCACGCTCGACGAGATCGACGAACGCCTGCTGACCCTGCTCCGCGACGACGCCCGCCAGACGATCGCGCAGCTCGCCAAGGAATTGGGCATCTCGCGCGGGCAAATCTATTCGCGCCTGGCGCGGCTGGAGGAAGGCAAGGTCGTCGCGGGCTACACCGTGCGGCTCGGCCATGCTTTCTCGGCAAGCCGGGTCCGAGCGCATATGATGATCAAGACGCTGCCCCGCTTTCATCGCGAGGTCGAACAGGCGCTCGCGGCCCTGCGGCAGGTCCAGGCGGTCCACGCGATCAGCGGAGAATATGACATCATTGCGATGCTAGAGGCCGAGGATGGCGTCCAACTCAACGAGCTGATCGACGATGTCGGCCTTCTCGAGGGTGTCGAACGGACGACCACCTCGGTCATTCTCGCGACCAAGATCGAGCGATAGTTTAGAGCGAGTTCGCCGATTTTATCGAAAGCTATCAGAAGCGGCGCCGGAAACCGGGGAGGGCGCGTGATCGCCGCTGGTCCGGTCAGCCGTCGTTGGCCGCCGCCAGTTTCTGCGCGCGAATATCCTTCTTGAGCACCTTGCCGACCTTCGATCGTGGCAGATCGGTCCAGATTTCGAGGGTCTTCGGCGCCTTGACGCTGCCGATCGCCGCCTTGACCGATGCGATGATGTCGGCCGGGTCGGCCTCGTGCCCGGCGCGGAGCTGGACGACGGCGCAGACGCGCTCACCCCATTTGTCGTCGGGCAGGCCGAACACCGCGCCGTCCTGCACCGCCGGATGCGCGAGCAGCGCCGCCTCGACCTCGGCCGAATAGACGTTGAAGCCGCCGGTGATGATCATGTCCTTGGCGCGGTCGACGATGAACAGGAAATTGTCGGCATCGAGATAGCCGATGTCGCCGGTGCGGTGCCAGCCGTTCACCGTCGCCTCGGCGGTCGCAGCCGCGTTCTTGTAATAGCCGTCCATGACCAGCGAGCCTTTGACGACGATCTCGCCGCGTTCGCCCTGCGGTAGCTCCTTGCCATCGCTATCGATGATCGCGACCCGGACCAGCGGCCCCGGCCTGCCCGCCGATGACAGGCGGTGACGCGCGACCGATCCGTCGGGGTTGAAATGATCCTGGGGCGCCATCATCGAAATCATCATCGGTGCCTCGGTCTGGCCGAAGAGCTGCGCCATCACCGGACCGATTTTCTCGATCGCCTCCTCCAGCCGGACGGCGGAAATCGGCGCGGCGCCGTACCAGAAGCATCTCAGCGACGAGAGGTCGGTCGCGGGCAGCGCGGGGTGGTCGAGCAGCATGTAGATCAAGGTTGGCGGCAGGAATGTATGTGTCGCGCGGTGCTGTGAAGCGAGCGACAGGAATTCGCCGATATCGGGATAGGGCATGATCACGACCTCGCCGCCATGCGCGAGAATCGGGAAGGCGAGCACGCCCGCCGCGTGGGTGAGCGGCGCCATCGCGAGATAGACGGGGCGACCCTCGAACGGATAGCCCATCAAGGTGAGCGCGGTCATCGCCTCGAGATTGCGATTGGTCAGCATCACCCCCTTGGGATGGCCGGTGGTGCCGCCGGTGCCGGGGAGCATCGCGAGGTCGCTGACGGGGGCGGCGGTGAAGGGGCTGCTCTCGATGCCCGCGAGCCACTGGTCGAGCGAGGGGGCGAATTGTTGTTCGGCGTCGAGGCAGACTAGCAGCTTCAGCTTGGGCAATTGGCCGCGCAATTCATCGACGAGGTCGGTGAACTTCGAATGGAAGAGCAGCGCCGAGCAATCGAAATTGTCGAGGACGAAGGCGTTTTCGGCCGCTTCGTTGCGCGGGTTGATCGGGCACCACACCGCTGCGGCGCGCGAGATGGCGAAGACGCAGGCGAAGGCGGTGGGGTCGTTGCCCGACAGGATCGCGACATGCTGACCCGGCAAAATGCCCGACGCGTTCAGTCCGCGCGCGACGCGGTGCGTGAGCGCCTGGACGTCGGCGTAGGACAGGCTCTGCCCGTCCATCGTCAGGCAGGGGGCATCGGCGCCGAGCGACGCCCCCTTGTCGAGCCAGTCGACGAGCCGCATCAGTCGTGAACCGTGACGATCGGTTTCAGCACCAGCCCGAACTGGCGCAAGCTGCCGAGGATTTCGCGGTGTCCGAAGGCCTGGCACGCCGAGGCGAAGCCGGTGCGGCGCGGCGCCTGTTGCAGCAAATTCGCCGCCGCCCAGGCCTGCATCAGCCCGGTCTGCTTGTAATTGCAATTGCCGTGGATCAGCACATGGACGCGGCCGAGCGGGCCCGAGGCATAGACCGAGTCGATGCTGGTGTTGAGCCGCGGATTCTCGCGCGGCGGCATGTCGCCCTGCACCGATTCCGCCATTTTTGCGAGCGCCGCCTCTTGTTCGGCAAAGGGTAGCGGCTTGATGTCGGTGTCGATCATCTTGGTCATGCCGACGACATTATCCATCACCTCGCGCGCAAAGACACCGCCATAGACCTTGACCGTCGAGACGCGCGGATCGGTCTTGAACCAGATCGGGTGCGAAGTGCCACCCCAGGGCAGGGTGAGCGCGGTCGCGTGCTGGCCGGGCACCTGGCATTCGGTCGTCGTCAGCGTCGGCCACTGAATATATTGGTTGTTCTCGAGATAATACCAGTCGGCCTTGAGGATCGTAAAGATCGTCTGGACCGAGGCATAGGTCGGGAAGCCTTTCCACAGCACCAGCATGTCGAGCGTGTCGAGGCCGGGCATGGTTTCGAGCGCGATATTCGCCGCGATTTCGCCGGTCGTGTACATTTGCGCCACGCAGGGCGAGAGGAGGAGGCCCTTCTTGGCGAAGGCGTGGCCCCATTTTTCCTGCGCGAGCAGCATCCAGTCCTGTTCGCCGGTCGTGTCGAGATAGTGGCAGCCGGCGGCGAGTGCAGCTTCGACCGTCTCGGGCCCATATTTGATGAAGGGGCCGACCATGTTGCACACGACCTGCGCGCCCTTGAACAGCTTGGTCAGCGCCGCGACATCATGCTCGACCTCGGCGACCTCATAGTCGGCGGTCTCGATGCCGGGGACCTTGTCCATCACCTCCTGCACGCGTTTCGCGTCGCGCCCGGCGGCGATGAACGGGATGCCGAGTTCGCGCAGATATTCGCAGACGAGGCGACCGGTGTAGCCCGAGGCGCCATAGACGATGACCGGCTTCTTGCTCATGTCATTATTCCCTAGTTTGAAAGAGTTGGAGATCAGATCGCGGTGTAGCCGCCGTCGACGATCAGCTCGCTGCCGCACATGTAAGCGGCATCGTCGCTGGCGAGGAACAGCAGCGGACGGGCGATTTCGCGCGTCGTTGCCATACGGCCGAGCGGGATCGCGCCGACCGTCGCCGCCGCAAAATCGCCGGCGGCGTCGCCAAGGCTGCCGACCGCGTCGGCGACCAGCTTGGTCTCGCAATAGCCGGGGTGGAGCGAGTTGATGCGCACCGGCCAGCCCTTGCGCGCGCAATCGACCGCCGCGGCCTTGGTGAACATCGCGACCCCGGCCTTGCTGGCGTTATAGGCGGGGAAGAGCGGCTCGGCGACATTGGCGGCGATCGAGGCGACGTTGACGATGACACCGCCCTTGTCCTTCATCGCCGCGATCCCGGCGCGGGTGCCGAGGAAAACGCTTTCGAGGTTGACCGCCATCAGCCGCTGCCATTCGCCGAGGCTGGTATCGACGACCGATTTCAGGAACCCCATGCCGGCGTTGTTGACGATGATGTCGAGCCCGCCCTCGCGCGCGACAATATCGGCGATCAGCGCGTCCCACGCGGCCTCGTCGGCGACGTCCTGCCGCCGCGCCTCGGCCTTGTGCCCCTCGGCGCGGATTGCGGCGGCGGCAGCCTCCGCCTCGTCGCCGTCGATATCGGTGATCGTCACCGATGCGCCTTCGCGGGCGAATTCCTGTGCCGCCGCCAGCCCGATGCCGCGCGCAGCGCCGGTGATCAGCACGCTCTTGCCTGTAAACCGCATCATCGGATACTCCTTGCCTGGTCGGGGGTGGGACCGGCGGGCGGGAGGAGGGGTGCCCGCCGGTCCCCGGGGGTAAGCGATCAGAACTTCGCCGTCAGCTCGACGCCATAGGTCCGCGGGGTACCGCGATTGAGATAGTCGAGACCGAAGATGTCGATATTGAGCCCGTAGCTGTAGTAGAATTTGTTGGTCAGATTCTTGACCCACAGGCTGGCGGCATAATTGCCATGCTCGAAGGTCAGGCGGCTGTTGACGAGCCAGTATCCGGGGTTGCCGCAGGTGATCGCGGGACCGGCGGGGCGGACGTTGCCGGGCGCGCCGGCGCGATCGCACGGGTTCTGGCCATAGTCACCGAACGGGTCGAAATAATATTTTCCGGTATAGGCGGCATCGGCGCGCAGCGTCAGCTTGTTGTCGCCGCTGTCGATCACGTCCCAGTCGACCCCTGCCGAGAAGGTGGTGCGCGGCGCGTTGGGGAAGGGGTTGCCGTTGACGTTGCGGGTCGGACTCGACGGGTCGGTCGGGTCGATCACATTGCCCTTATATTTACTGCGCAGCAGGCTCATCGACGCATCGAAGCGCAGGAAATCGGCGGCCTGGATCGTCAGCTCGGCCTCGCCGCCATAGAGGCGCCCGTTGGCGCTGCGGGTGAAGGTCGTCGCGCCGATGACCTGCGTCACCTGATGGTTCTTATAGTCGTAATAGAAGCCCGCGAGATTGAGTTGCACCCGGCGGTCGAGGAAGCGCATCTTGAGCCCGCCTTCATAGGCGTTGATCTGCTCGGGCTGGATATAATAGACCTGATTGGTGCCCTGATAGGCGAGGCCGTTGAAGCTGCCGCTGCGGTAACCGCGGCTGTAGTTCAAATAGCCCATCATATCGTCGGCGAAGTCATAGCTGATGTTGACGCGGCCGGTCAGGCGGTTCGCCTTCTCATTCTGCTCGAGCGCCGGAGCGTTCGGGTTGTAGGGGAAGGTGTAAGGGATGGTGCTGGCGCGGATCGTGCCGCCGAGGTCGTAGAGTACCGTGCGGCCGTTCTGATATTTGACCTTGTCCATCGTGTAGCGGAGGCCGACGCTGACCGTCAGCGCGTCGGTCAGGTCATAGCTGCCGTCGAAATAGATCGCCGCCGACGGTCGTTTGATTGTGTAGCTCTGCTCGCCGCTGATCGGGCCGAAGGGCGGGGCGCCCGCTGCGCGGCACGCCGCAGAGATCGCGCCGCCGAACCCGCCGCCACCCGAATTATTGACCTGGATATCGGTGAGCAGCGCGATCAGCGACCGTGCGTCGAGGAAGCCGTTGGGGTTGCCCGTCGGCACCGCCGAGCAATTGGCGGGGTTGGTCGGATCGAGCGCCGGGTTGGCCGCGAACGCCGGGATGATCGCCGCCGCCTGCGGTGCCGACACCGGGGCGTTGAAGAAGCTGGTCGGCACCCCCGCACCGAGCAGGATCGGTTTCAGCACCCCGAAGAAATCGATCTCGTTGCGCGTGTCGATCTTGTCGACGCCATAATAGAGGCCGGCCACCAGATTGAGCCGGTCGCCCTTGTAGTTGAAACGCAGGTCCTGGTTGAAGTTCTGGCTGACCGAATTGTAGCGCAGCGCGCAGACGCTGTTTGGCGATCCGTCGCAATCGAAGGGCGAATTGCGATATTTTCCGCCGTCGTAACCGGTGATCGAGGTGACCGAGACGGTGTCGCTAAGTTCGACCGCGATGTTGAGGGCGACACCGCGCGACGAGGTGAAATAGCGCCCGCCGGTGTCGGCCGCGACCTCGTTCTTGCCGAGCGGCGCGCCGCCATTCTGCGCCGGATCGAAGCGCGAATAGCCGAGCACGTCGCGCCCGCCCGCGAGCTGGCCGAGGGCATAGGGGTTTGGCGCGAGCGGATTGTCGCGCGCGAAATAGCCCTTCAGGTTGATGTCGACGGTGTCCGAGGGTTTCCAGCGCAGCGACACGCGCCCGGCGACGGTGTTGGTCGTGCCGACATCGCGGTTCTGGATGGGATTGAACTGCCAGCCGTCGCCTTTCGCAAAGGTGCCTGCGAAACGGATGCCGAGCTTGTCTGGGACCAGTGTGGCCTCCAGAGCGCCTTCGACCGTCTTGGTGTCGTAATTCGCATAGCCGACGGTCAGGGTGCCGTTGCTCGCGCCAAGCTGGGGCTTGTTGCTGAAGAAGCTGATCGCGCCGCCGGTGGTGTTGCGGCCGTACAGCGTGCCCTGCGGTCCGCGCAGCACTTCGACGCGTTCGAGGTCGTAGAGCTGCTGGCCGTGGCCGGCGCGGAAGCTTTGATAGACTTCGTCGACATAGACCCCGACCGGCGACGCGGTGGAGGCAGAAAACTCGTTTGCCACCGACACGCCGCGCAGCGAGAAGTTCGGCTGGGTGCGGCCATAGGGCGTCGTGATCTGGAGGCTGGGAACAAAGCCCTGAAGGTCGGAGGTTTCGCTGACCCCGCGCGATTCGAGTTCGTCGCCCGCGAGCGCCGAGACTGCTACCGGAACGTCCTGCAAATTCTGCGCGCGTTTTTGCGCAGTGACGACGATTTCGGCGATGCCGCCGCTTTCGGTCTGCGGCGCCGCGGTGTCCTGGGCGAAGGCGGCACCATGCCAGCCGATCAGCATGGTGGTGGACAGGCAGGTCGCCAGAAATGCTTTCTTGGTCATATCGTCTCTCCCAAGGATCGCGACCCGGTTCTTTGCGGGGCCGTCGATGGAAGGAGGCTATGGCGGTGGCGGTCGCGGCGACAGGCCAAGCGGCGGGGGGAGCGATGGGGGGGATGGCTGCGCGCCGCTTGCCGGGCGGCCTCGCGCGGCGTAGCCAGTGGGAATAAGGGAGGGGCACACGCATGACCGTCCAATCGGGATCGAGGATCGAAGCGAAGGCGCTGCTGCGCGCGGTGCCGCCTGCCGACCGGCCGCGTTTCGTCCGTCGCCAATATGTGCCGCCGCGCTTTCCGCCCGATCTTGTCGGACTCGATTCCATGCGGCCTTGGCTCGACAGGCTGGCGGCCCACGAACTGTGTGTCGTTCGTGCGCCGGCCGGCTATGGCAAGACCGCCTTTTGCGCGGCGCTGTTTGCCGAGGCGCAGGAAGCGGGCTGGGACACGGCCTGGCTATCTTTCGAAGCCGACGGCGATGCTGCGGGCGCCGTCGAGCGAATGGTTCGGGCGGTGATGCTGGCGCGCGGCGATGCGGTTTCGGACGACGGAGCCGAACCGACGCCGGCGGCGGAACTCGCCGATGCGCTCGCCGAAAAGATAGACGCGGGCAACCAGCCGCTGCTGCTTGTCCTTGACGACATCGACCGGCTGGGCGACGCCCATGCGCTCGATGTGCTGGGCCGGCTGCTTCGCCATCCGCCCGCGCAATTGCGGCTGGTGCTCGCGAGCCGCGCGATACCGGCGGTGGCGTTCGAGGCGGCCGAACGGCGCGGCATGGCGCTCCACATCGGCCGCGCCGACCTCGCGCTGACGGGCGAGATGCTGCGTGCTTTCCTGCAAGGTGCGGGGGTGAGGCTCGATGCGCAGGGCCATGTGTCGCTCAGCGCCCTGCTCGAAGGCTGGCCGACCGGGGCGCGGTTGGCGGCACAACAGGGCGAGGCGCTTTCCCGCGATCGCGACTGGAACGGCTTGACCGGCCGGATCGAGGCGCATCTTGCGACGCTTGTGAGCGAATTGTCCGAAACGAAGCTTCGCTTCCTTGGCCGTGTTGCGGTCGCCCCGAAACTGGATACCGATCTAGCGCGATTGCTCAGCGGCGATGCCGATGCCGCTGGCCTGTTACGCGATCTCGCCGCCGGGGGGCTGTTCGTCGAGCCGGTCGACGACGGCGTTGGCGGCTACCAACTTCATCCCGCCTTTCGCGCCGCATTGCTGCGCGGCGTCGATCGCGACAGCCGGGCGCAGTTGCACCGCGTCGCCGCACGTCATTATGCCGCGCAGGGGATGAAAGGCGAAGCTGTCGATCAGGCACTTGCCGGTGGCGATCCGGCGCTGGCCGCCGGGTTGCTGGCGCATATCGCGATGCCGATGCTGGCGCGCGGCGAGATTGGCCGGGTGGCCGACTGGATGGGTCGGCTGGCGCCCGAACATATCGCCGAAACGGCGGGCCTTCGCGTCGCCGATGCCTGGCTTTCGGTGCTCACCGCGCGCCCTTATGCGGACGTCGCCATCCTGGCGGCCGACGGCGAGGAGGCGGAGGCCGCCGCCATCACCCTGTTCAATCGGGCCTATGCCGGCGACCGGATCGACGAAGTCGCCGAGACCTGCGACCGGCTTCTCGCCGCGCCCGACGATCTGTCCGATTTTGCGGTCGCAATGCTACGCGCGATGCGCGCCCATGGGGCATCGCGACGCGGCCTGTTCGGGCTGGTCCATGATTCGGTTCGTCCGCTGATGCTGCGCGGCGCGGGACAACCGCTCGACCTGCCGTTGGCGATGGCGGTCTGCGCGCGCGCGGCGGCATCGCGGGCGCTGGGGCAGCTCGGTGAGGCCGAGCGGCTGTTGCGCGATGCGCAAAGGGCCGCTGCCGGTGCCAATCTCGCCGCCGCGCTGGTCGATGCCGCGCTGGCGCGCTGTTGTTACGAGCGCGACGATCCGTTGGCCGCTGCCGCGCTGGCCAATGCGGCGCTGCCATTGCTCGAAAACAGCGCCTTCCAGGATGCCGTGACCCATGCCTTCCTCGTCGCGATCCGCGTCGCGGCGAGCATGGGGCGGACCGATGAGGCCGCGGCCCTGACCGACCGTGCCGAACTGCTTGCCTTCAAGCGAGGCTGGCTGCCGCTCAAGGCGCTTTGCATCGTCGAACGCGCGCGGTTGCGGCTGCCGCCGACGATCGATGCCGAAGCGGTGGTGGCGATCGCCGACGAGGAAGCTGCGGTGATCGATCCGCTGTCGGCGCAGGGCCGCGCCTTTGCCCTGCTGTCCGAAGCCCGCGCCTATGAAGCGATCGCACAGGGCGACCGGCCGCGGCTGACGACGGTCGCCGAGCGACTGCTGCGGCTGGCGTCGAACGCCGACGATGCCGAACTGCGCGCCTCAGCAACGCTGTTCAATATCCTGCCGCAGCTCAGCGGCCGGTGCGACAAGATGGTCGAACTCGAAACGGTGCGTTTTCTCAACCACGCCGCGAGCGTCGGCTTCCGCCGCACGATCGTCGACGTGCTCGACGTCACCGGGGTGCGCGCGGTGCAGAATTTCTGCAGCGAGGCCTATAGCTCGGACTGTTTCCTCGCCTTGCTCAAGCTCGCCGATCCGGCGCGGCACGATCCGGCGCTCGAAGGCGCGCATGTGCCCGCGCCGGGCGAGGCCTTTTCCTTCCTCACCGAGCGCGAGATCGAGATTTTGAGCGCGCTCAATGCCGGCGAGTCGAACAAGGAAATCGCGCGCACGTTGCAGCTCGCGCCCGAGACAGTGAAATGGCATCTCAAGAATGTGATGCGCAAATTGCGCGCGACGAGCCGCGAGGAAGCGGTGCTCAACGCGACGACATTGGGACTGAAGCTGATCGAGAGCGCCGCGCGCTAGCGCATAACCTGGGTCGGACGCGCTGGCCTGCCGGTGTCAATGGCCGGCCGAAGCGCCCGCTGCTTCGGCCTCACCGACAGCCGCCCGCATGGCGTGCAGTCCGCACAAGAAGATGATGGTGACGATCGTTCCGCAGGCACCGAAGGTAAGGGCGAGCGACATCCCGATCGCGGCGGGGTCGCCGAACCAATGGTCGGTCATATAGCCGACGATCGCAGGGCCCGCCGACATGCCGATGATGCTGACCGCGAACAAATAGACTGCGGAGACCCGCCCGCGCAGCGGCGCGGGGGTGACCATCTGGATCGCCGACGCGCCAATCGCCCCCATGGCGAGAGGGAAGGAGGGGAGTGCCATCGCGAGGAAATAGCCGCTCGGGCTCGATGCGAGATAGGCGGCGCTGCCGAGCAGCGCCAGAATCATGCCGCCTACGACATAATATCGGAAATGCGCGTCGTGCATGCCCTTCTGGAACAGATGGTCGACGACCCGGCCACCCAGAAGCAGGCAGCACGCTCCGACGACGAAGCCGTAGGTCGACAGCGCATAGCTGGTCTCGCTGACGCTCCAGCCGAAGCTGCGCATCATGAAGGTCGGGGTCCAGGCGAGCCGCGCATAGACGAGCGCCATGACGACCGAGAACCCAAGGATCTGGACGACAAAGAACAGCTTCCTCGCGCGGATGAAGTCATAGACTTCGCCCCATCCCCGATGCTGCGTCTGGGCGATTTTCGGACGGGCGGGTTCATAAATGAACAGCGCGAGAAACGCCATGAAGATGCCCGGCAGGCCGGTCACGATGAAGGCGAACCGCCATCCGGCCGTCGGCCCGAGCAGGGGCAGGTCGACGCCATCTTTCGCCAGTTCGAGAATGGTGCCGCCGATGGCCAGCGAAAGCTCGGCGCCGAGCAGCGCCCCCAGCATGAAAACGGCGATCGCAAAGGTCAGCTTGCGGCGAGGGAAAAGATCGGCCAGCAGCGAATAGCAAGCCGGGGCGAGCGCCGCCTCTCCCGCGCCGACCAACATGCGCGCGAAGAGCAATTGTTCGAAATTCTGCGCCAGCCCGCATGACATGGCCGCGATCGACCATATCATGACGCCGCCGAGGATGATGTAGCGGCGCTTGTACCGGTCGACGGCCTGGCCCAGCGGCAAGCCGCAGACCGCGAACAAGAGCGCGAAGGCGAACCCCTGGAGCAGACTGATCTCGAAATCGCCGACCCCGAATTCGGTGCTGATCGGTTCGACCATCAACGAGACGATCTGGCGATCGAGATAGGCCATCGCGAACAGCAGCGTCATCAGGGCGGTGCTGGCCCAGGCGCGCGACGCCGGCGGATAGCCCTGCACCGCCGCATCGTCGTCGCGGGGACCCGCTTCCTCATCAACCGACGCGTCGTACCGCATTGTCTCTCATCCCATTCGCTAGCGCTTTTCTTTTATATGTTAGCGATATGGATTAAATGCGAAAGCGATTTCTCACTCGAAGGGAAAAGGCTTGAGTTTCCGGAGCGAGTTGGGCGTGATTTCCTGCAGGTTTTCGAGATAGCGCCGAAGGTAGAGCCGCCACAGGTCCGCCGCCGTGTCGGCGTCGCGGCGTTCCATCGCGGCGATCATCTCCTCCTTCACCCCGATCGCCGCGAGATAGCGTTCGACCTGTTGCGGATGGTGGGGCAGCCGGACCGACAGTAGCGACAGCTGGCGATCGGCGATCCCGCCGATCATCAGGCCCATCAACCGCAAGGTTTCGCTGCCGCAATTTTCGACCAGCGTTTCGCGGAAGAGTCGGCCGCGGGCGTAGAATTCGGGACGGTCGTGGACAAGGTAACGCTGCGACGCCGCATTCTGCGCCAGTGCGGACAGGATGGCCGGCGTGACGTTGCGCGTCAGCGACGCGACTGCCGCGGTTTCGATCACGATGCGTGTTTCGAAGACTTCGGAAATCGTCGCGTTGCGCATCTGCAGAAAGACCGTGCAATAGGAAGCGAGGCGCGCTGCGTCGGGTTCGCGGACCCGGGCGCCGCCACGGCTGCCGCGCTCGACGCGAACCAGTCCTTCGGATTGCAGAATGCGCAGCGCCTCGCGGCACGACGGGCGCGACACTTCGAAACGCTGCATCAGTTGATGCTCGGCGGGCAGCATCGCGCCGATCGGCCATTCACCGGCGGCGATTTCCTCGCGCAGCTCTTCGGCCACACGTTCGGCGACGCTCGCCTTGTGGCCGCCGTTCGCTTCGTTTTCGATCAAATCCTGGTCGGTCATTGCAGAGCCATAAGGTCGCCGGTCGAATGTGACAAACACTATGACATATCGATAGCGATTAAATCTAAATCGCTTGACAATTAGAGTGTATGGCATTTGAAGCACGCCAAGCCGGCGTGGTTGACCGGCAGGATGGGAGAGAGACGATGACGAAGACGGTTCTGGGAATTGCCGGCATTGCTGCCACGCTCGCGGTCGCCGCGCCGGCCGCGGCGCAGATGAACGACGAAACCTCGGTCACCATCCCGGCGCCGGACGAAGGCGCAGCCGAGGCGGGCGATGGCGACATCATCGTGACCGCGCAGCGCCGCTCGGAACGCCTCGTCGATGTCCCGGCATCGGTCGTCGCGATCAGCGGCGAGGCGCTGGCCCAGGCCGGAGTCAACGGGATCGAGGACCTGACGCGGCAGGCACCGGGCGTGCTGATCAACAAGACGGGCGCCTATGTGCAGCCCACGGTGCGCGGAATCGGCGCGAGCGTCCAGGGCGGCGGCGCCGAATCGAACATAGCCGTCTATGTCGACGGGGTTTATTTCGCGAGCCAGACCGGCGCGATGTTCGACCTGGTCAACCTCGAATCGGTGCAGGTGCTGAAGGGGCCGCAGGGCACGCTGTTCGGCCGTAACGCGACCGGCGGGGCCTTGCTGCTGACGACGCTGACCCCGTCGTTCACGCCGACCGGCAAGGCGTTCGCGAGCTTCGGTCGCTTTAATGAATATAAGCTCAGCGCCTATGCCTCGACCGGTCTCACCGACACCCTCGCCGCCGATATTTCGGTCTATCGCCGCCATACCAACGGGTTCATCCGCGACCTGCGGACCGGGGAGCGCCGGGGTGAGCAATCGAGCTTCGACATTCGCGGCAAGCTGCTTTTCGAGCCGAGCGACGCGGTGCGGTTCATCCTCGCGGCGTCGCATACCGAAACCAAGGATCCGTCGGGGCTTACCTACACGACGCTCAACGGCAATTCGGTCGGGCGGAATTTCCCCAATTCGGGACCGATCGCCGTCGAGCGCGGCACGTCGTCGCAGGAAATCGCGACGCGGATCGAGGCGAAGGTCAACACGGTGTCGCTGCGCAGCGAGATCGACCTGGGCTTTGCGACGCTCAACACGATCAGCGGCTATATCGACGAACAGGACTTCATCGACGCCGACCTCGACTCGAGCTACGCGCCGTCGTCCTTCGCGACCTATGACCAGTTCAACGAAAGCTTCAGCCAGGAAATCAACCTGACCTCGCCATCCGGTGGCGATTTCTCGTGGGTCGCAGGCCTCTATTATTACTGGAACGCCGCCGGATCGGAGAATTGGCGCCTCAACGGCAATCCCTTCTATCGCGCGCGGATCACCAGCAACAGCATCTCGGGCTTCGCCGACGGGACCTATGACCTGGGTCCGGTGTCGCTCATCGCCGGGCTGCGCTACAGCAAGGAAAAGCGCGGGTTCCAGCGCGGCTTTCCGGGCAGCGCCTATACCGTCGATACCGACGTCACCTATACCAGCTGGACCCCGCGCGCGGGCCTCCGCGTCGACGTCGGGCCGCGCAGTAACGTCTATGCGACGTTCAGCCAGGGCTTCAAGAGCGGCACCTATAATCTGTCGTCACCGAGCACCACGCCGGTACGTCCGGAAAAAATCACCGCTTATGAAGCGGGCTTCAAATCGGCGAGCCGCGCGATCGACTTCAACATCGCCGCCTATCACTATGATTATCGCGACATCCAGGTGACCGCCTATGACTATACGTCTGGGGTCAGCCGGCTGTTCAACGCGGCGCGCGCGCGCGTCCACGGGATCGAGAGCGACGCGACATGGCGTCCCGCCGACAATTTCGACCTGCGCGCAGGGTTCGCCTGGACGCACGCGCGCTTCAAGAGCTTCCCCGGTGCCCCCGCCTTCTTCCCGCGGACGACGTTGACGAACGGCACGCCATGTCCCGACCTCAATTGCGGCAACGCCCAGGTCAATGTCGATGCCAGCGGCAACAAGCTGCTGCGCGCGCCCGAGTTCACCATCAGCGCGGGGGCCAATTATCACCTCGAACTCGCGGGCGGCAGCAAGATCAGCTTCGGCGTGCGCCCCTATTGGTCGAGCAAGATCAATTATTCGTTCCAGGAACGCATTTCGCAGCCGTCCTACTTCACGGTCGACGCCGACATTTCCTATTCGCCCAACGATCAGTTGCGCCTGTCGATCTGGGGCCGCAATCTGACCGACACCAAATATGCGACGTCGCGGTCGGAATCGTCGGCGCGCGATGCGATCGCGTGGGCGCAGCCGGTCACCTACGGCATCTCCGCCAGCTATAATTTCTGATATGGAGGCGCCGCGCGAGCCGCGCGGCGCCTTTGCCTAGAGGATCGTCGATGCATCCTAGAATTCACGCCGCCCGCAACCCGGATCAGGCCGCCGCGATCCGGTCGGACACGGGGGAGACCCTGACCTATGGCACGCTCGAGCAGCGCGCGAACCGCGGCGCGCATTTTCTGCGCAGCCTCGGCATCCAGGCCGGCGATACCATCGCGATCTGGCTTCCCAATGTCCTCGAATATTACGAAATCTATTGGGCCGCGCAGCGGGCCGGCCTTTATATCACCCCGATTTCGACCAAGCTGACGGTGGAGGAGGTCGCCTATATCCTGCGCGATTCGAGCTCGCGGTTGCTGGTCACGAGCGGGGACATCGCCGAACTGGGCGCCTTCCTCGACGTCGCGAGCGCAAGCGCACCGGGTTTGCGGCATATCTATGCGCTGGGTGCGGGGCACGGAACGCTGCCCGGCTGGGATGCCATCGCGGACTTTCCGGCCGATCCGATCGCCGACGAAAGCGCGGGCTTTCACATGGTCTATTCGTCGGGCACGACCGGCCGCCCCAAGGGCATCCGCCTGCCGCTTACGGGCGGGCCGGCGACCGAACCGCACATGCTCGCCGAGCGGCAGGCCAATCGTTATGGGACGGGCCCGCACAGCATCTATCTGTCACCGGCGCCGCTGTACCACACCGCGCCGCTCGCGATCTCAACCGCCGCGCAGCGGGTGGGCGCGACCGTCGTCCTGATGCCGCGCTTCACCCCCGAAGCCGCGCTCGCGGCGATCGCGACCTATCGGGTCACAGTGACCCAGATGGTACCGACGATGTTCCTGCGCATGCTGCGGCTGCCCGAACAGCAGCGGGCCGCAGCCGACGTGTCGTCGCTGACCCACGTCATCCACGCCGCCGCGCCTTGCCCGACCGAGGTCAAGGACCAGATGATCGACTGGCTCGGACCGATCATCTACGAATATTATGGCGGTTCGGAAGGCAATGGCTCGACCTTCATCACCTCTGAGGAATGGCTCCGCAAGAAGGGATCGGTCGGGCGCGCCGATTGGGGTGTGATCCATATCTGCGACGACGAGGGGCGCGAGCTACCAGCCGGTGAGCAGGGCCTGATCTATTTCGAGGGCGGCTGGAACTTCCAATATCTGAACGATGCTGAGAAGACGCGCGATTCGCGGCACCCGACCGAGCCGGGCTGGTCGGCGCTCGGCGACATCGGCTATCTCGACGCCGACGGCTATCTGTTCCTGACCGACCGCAAGAGCTTCATGATCATCTCGGGCGGGGTGAACATCTATCCGCAGGAGATCGAGAATCTGCTGACCGTCCACCCGAAGGTCGCCGATGTCGCGGTCATCGGCGTGCCGAGCGCCGAGATGGGCGAAGAGGTGAAGGCCGTCGTCCAGCCGCGCGACCCGGCCGATGCCGGACCCGAGCTCGAGGCCGAGCTGATCGCTTATTGCCGCGAGCGGTTGAGCGCGGTCAAATGCCCGCGCAGCATCGATTTCGAGGCCGAGCTGCCGCGCCATGAAACCGGCAAGCTCTATAAGCGCGAGATTCGCGAACGCTATTGGGCGGGCTTCGCGCGGCGGGTCGCCTGAGATGGCGGCGGCGCCTGGCAGCCTGATTGGGGCGATCCTGGAAGCCGAGGCCCGCGCGCCGGGCACCCCGCTCGTTGTCGCGTCTGACGGGCAGCCGAGTCATACCACGCTGGCCGAGGTCGTGGCGGCAGGGCGACGGATGGGGACGCGGCTGTCCGATGCGGGGGTCGCGAAGGGCGATGTCGTCGCCGCGATGCTGCCCAACTGGCGCGAATGGCTGGTCGTAGCCGTCGCCGCCGCGCAGTCGGGCGCGGTACTGCTTCCGATCGTGACCATCTATGGCGCGACCGAGCTGGGTTTCATCCTGCGCCAGTCGGGTGCGAAATGGCTGTTCACCCCCGAACGCTTTCGCGGCGTCGATTTCGCCGCGCTGATCGGCACCTGTGGTGATCTTCCGGCGCTGCGGCATCATGTGACGGTCGGGCCGGAGTTCGACCGGCTCGAAACCGAGGGCATGATTGCCGACCCGGTGCCGTGCGATCCCCAGGACATGGCGCTCCTCGTCTATACCTCGGGAACGACCGCGGCGCCGAAAGGGGTCATGCACTCGGCCACTGGCTTGCTGGCCGAACTCGCTTCGATGCGGGCGCTGCGGGCGCGGGGGAAGCAGGAGGTCGTGCTCTCGCCCTGGCCGCCGGGTCATGTGGCGGGCGCGCTGGCGATGTACCGCTTCCTGTGCGACGCGGTGCCGCTCGTCCTGATGGATCATTGGGACGCCGCGGTTGCGGCCGGCCTCATCGAGACCCACCGGGTGACGACATCGTCGGGAACGCCCTTTCACCTGTCGGGCACCATCGCCGCGGCGGGGACCGAGGGCCGTGACCTGTCGTCGCTCGAACAATATCTGGTCGGCGCGGCGCCGGTTCCGGCGTCGCTGGTCGAACGGTGCCGGGCACAGGGCCTGGCGGTCTATCATTGTTACGGGTCGAGCGAACATCCGACGGTCACCTCGGGCGTGGTCGACGATCCGGTCGAAAAGCAACTCCATACCGAGGGGCGGCCGACGCCCGGTACGACGCTCCGCTTCGTCGACGACGCAGGCGTCGACGTCGCATCCGGCGAAGAGGGTGAAATCTGCACCCGCGGCCCGGACCTGTTTCTCGGCTACCTCGACCCGATATTGAACGACGCGGCTTTCATGCCGGGGGGCTGGTTCCGCACCGGCGATATCGGCCGCCTCGATGCCGAGGGCTATCTTCACATCACCGACCGCAAGAAGGACATCATCATCCGCGGCGGCGAGAATATCTCGTCGAAGGAAGTCGAAGCGGTGCTTCTGACGCATCCAGCGATTGCCGACGCTGCGGCGGTCGCGGCGCCCGACGACCGGATGGGTGAGATCGTCCGCGCCTGCGTCGTGCTGAAGCCCGGCGCCACGCTCGATTTCGAGGGGCTGCGCACGCATTTCGCCGCGGCGGGCATCGCGAAACAAAAGACCCCCGAACGCCTGACGATCGTGACGGAACTGCCCCGCAATGCGACCGGCAAAGTGCTGAAGCATATGCTGCGTCTTGCGGGGTGATGGATATAGCGAGCATCCAACCTTGCCGGCGAGCGGTGCTCGCCGGCAATTTTTTGGCGTGGGTCTGGACGGCGGGATCGACGATCGGCTCCATCTGATACGCATCCAAAGGCGGGGAAGGCCATGACCAGTACCACCTCTCTTTCCAAATCGCGCCACGGCCGCGTTCTTAAACTCACGCTGGAAAGCGATTGCGGCCGGCATCCCGTGTCGCCCGAACTCGGCCTGGTCCTTCACAGCAGCATCGCCGACGCCGAAAGCGATGACGCCGTCGGCGCGATCCTGTTGACCGGCAGCGGTAAGACATTTTCGGCTGGCGGCGACATTGGCGGTTTGATTGCCGGGCTCGACGCGGCGCGGCCCGACGCGGAAACCAGCGCGCTTCTCGCGCGGTCGGCTTCGGGCTGTCTCGCGCTCATGAACGCCACCAAGCCGACGATCGCACTCGTGAATGGCGCCGCGGCAGGGGGCGGGCTGGCGCTGGCCGCCGCCTGCGACATACGGCTCGCGAGCCACAGCGCCAAATTCGCCTTCGCTTATCCCCGGATCGCGCTGGCAGGTGACCTTGCGGCCTGCTGGAGCCTCAACAGGATATTGGGACCTTCGAGGGCGCTCTATTTCGCGCTGTCGGCCAAGCGGCTTTCGGCAAGCGAGGCCCTGGCGCTCGGTTTGATTGCCGAGGTTCATGCCGATGATGGTCTTCAGCAAGCCGGGCTGACGCTCGCGCAAGACATCGCCTCGATGTCGCCGATGGCGCTTGCGCAGGTGAAGATGAATTTTCGGGCCGCCGCCACGGTCTCGAGAGACGAGGCGATCGAAATCGAAAGCGCCAATTTTCTGCTGGCACGCGCCCATCCCGACCACCGCGAGGCGGCGGTCGCCTTTATAGAAAAGCGAAGGCCGCGATGGACGCAGGCCGCGCGTTGAACTCCTGGCTTTGTCGCCTAGCCTGTCGGCAATGGTCGATCATGCCGACACGGGAAATCGCAGGGCATGACGCACAGCGCCAGATGACAATCGAGCGTCCTCATCGCTGGCACGGCCGAGAGGGCAGGTTCGTGTCTGGCTGATCAGATGGGCGAGGGCGCGCGCCGGCCCATGGAGGGGTTCGGTTCGAACGGCCGTCGATCGGTAAAGCGCCCGGATTTGCGCCGCGTTGCGGCTGCAATCTCTCCGATGCCTGATTTCCCAGGTCCCGCAGGACTGAGTGGTGCGGTCGAGAAGACTCGAACTTCCACGGCCTTTCGGCCACAACGACCTCAACGTTGCGCGTCTACCAGTTCCGCCACGACCGCACATCATGATGGGGCCGAACGGGTCCGGCTCCGGGTAGGAGCGGGCGCCTAGCAAAGCTTTTCGGGCGATGCAAGCAAGCTGTGTCGCATTTATTTTCGCAGCTGCGAACAAGTCGCGTGACGCGCTTTGGTGCTTGTCACGAAACCGACTCCAAAGAGTCACCCAAATGTCATCGCTCTGGCGTCAGACCGTCACCGAATCATCCTAGTGGCGGCGTCACCGGGGGCGCGGCGGGGCACTCCTCTCGAACCGGCCGGTGATTTTTCAGCAGGGGCGCCGACCGATCCGGCGGCGCACAGCGGATAACGGAGAATTTCATGGCGGCTTTCGCGCGCGTTCGTTTGGTCATGCTCAGCAGCGTGGCCTGTTCTATTCTGGCCGCCTGCGGTGCCGACGGCGTCGCTTCGCCCGGTGAAGGCGTCATCGTGATCCCGGCGCCGACGCCGACCCCCACGCCAACGCCGACCCCCACGCCGACCCCGACCGGCGTCACCCCTGCCGCCGGCTGCCCGAGCATCGCCGGCCCCGCGCTGTCGGATCTCGGCACGATCACCGGTCCGCAGGGCACCTGGCGCAACTGCGGCTTCCCCGCGCGCTTCACCGCCTCGACCGCGATCCCCAAGGTCGCCGGCGTCATTTACTCGCTCCCGGGCCGCGTCGATGTCGGCACCGACCAGGGCGCGACCAGCACCAACACCGACGTCACGCTGACGATCGATCCGGGCGTTACCATCTTCGGCGCGACCGGCGTTTCCTACCTTGTCGTCAACCGCGGCAACCGCATCGACGCCGTCGGCACTCCGGCGCAGCCGATCGTCTTCACCGGCCGCGGCAACGTCGTCGGTTCGGCCGACGACAACACGTCGCAGCTGTGGGGCGGTGTCGTCCTGCTCGGCCGTGCGCCGGTCACCGACTGCCTTGCACCGGGCGCGACGCCGGGCACCGCGGCTTGCGAACGCGACACCGAAGGTACGTCGAACGCGCTTTATGGCGGCGCGCAGCCGGCCGACAATTCGGGCCGCATGTCCTATGTCCAGATCCGCTACTCGGGCTTCATCCTCAGCGCCGACAAGGAACTGCAGGGCCTGACCCCGTCGGGCGTCGGTTCGGGCACCACGATCGAGAATATCCAGGTCCACAACAGCTCGGACGATGGCATCGAAGTGTTCGGCGGCCGCGTCAACATGCGCAACCTGGCGATCACCGGCGCCGAGGACGACGGCCTCGATACCGACGTCGGATACAAGGGCAATGTCCAGTTCCTGCTCGCGGTACAGCGCGCCGGCGGCACCGTCGGCGACTCGATGCTCGAAATCGACTCGAACGGCAACGAAGACACCACCCCGCGCCAGAATGTCGCGCTGTCGAACTTCACCTTCATCCACCGCGCCAATGCGGCGGGCAACACCGCGTCGGTGCTGATCCGCGGCGGCGCCGACTATCGCCTGATGAACGGTCTGATCGTGGCGCCCGGCATCTCGTGCGTCCGCATCAACTCGGCAACGACGATCCAGACCACGGGTGCCGACGAAGCCGGGCCGCCGAAGTTCGACTCGGTCAACATGCAGTGCGGCGGCGCCAGCGCCTTCCTCGGCACCAGCGGCGTCACCAACGACCAGGTCGCGACGATCTTCAACGGCGGCACGAACAACAGTGCGACCTATGTCCCGACGCTGTCGAACGTGTTCATCAACGGCGCCACCGAAACCGCGCGCCCGGCGTTCAACCCGGTTCCGATCAACGCCTTCTTCGTGAACGCGGGCTATGTCGGCGCGGTGCGCGATGCCAGCGACACGCGCTTCACCGGCTGGACCTGCAACAGCGCGACCGCGAGCTTCGGTTCATCGAGCGCCGCGTGCACGCTCATCCCGGTCTGACGCGCCTTCGTACCTGAATTGGGGCGGGGCGCACCATCGGGGGGCGCGCCGCCCCGCTTATCATCCGAATTATAGGGGTTTTTAGGGCCATGACCAAACGGTCGATTTTCGCCAGCATGCTGCTCCTCTCGTCGGCGTTGGTCGCACCGGCCGCACTGGCACAGGACGCCGGACCCGCGGGTTCGAGCACCGAAGCCACGCCGCCGACCGCCGATGTCGCCGATCCGGCGCCGGCCGACGACGATCAGCCCGATGTGTCGATCCCCGGCGGCTCCGATCAGGAAATCGTGGTCACCGGCCGCTATACCCCCAATGTCGTCCGCGCGACCCCCGAGGTCGTGTCGGTCCTTTCGTCCGCCGACATCGCGCGCACGGGTGAGGGCGATATCTCGGGCTCGCTCCAGCGCGTCACCGGTCTGTCGGTCGTCGGCGGCGGCTTCGTCTATGTCCGCGGCCTCGGCGATCGCTATTCGCTCGCGCTGCTCAACGGTTCGCCGCTGCCGAGCCCCGAACCGCTGAAGCGCGTCGTCCCGCTCGACATCTTCCCGTCGAACGTCATCGATTCGACGCTCGTCCAGAAAAGCTATTCGGCGAACTTCCCCGGCGAGTTCGGCGGCGGCGTCATCAACCTCACCACCAAGTCGACCCCGCGTGAGAATTTCCTGACCTTCTCGGGGGGCATCGGCTGGGACAGCGAGACGACCAACGAACTCGGCTACACCTATTATGGCGGCGACGCCGACTGGACGGGTTTCGACGATGGCAGCCGCGATGTGCCGAAGTCGCTCGCCGCTGCCTTTGCCAGCGGCAAGCCGATCATCGAGGGCGCCGATTTCAGCAAGGACGATCTCGAAGCGATCGCCATGGACCTCGTCAATGCGCCGACGACGCTGCTGCAACAGAACAACCATATCCCGGTCAACTGGTCGGCGGGCGTCACCGGCGGCCTGACCATCCCTATGGCCGACGGCGAACTCGGCATCATCGCGACGGCGGGGATCAGCAACAAGTGGCGCACCCGCGACACGCTGCAGCAGACCTCGGTCGAGGCCGACCTGTCGGGCGATCCGCAGACCAGCTACAACCGCGTCGTCACCGACAATCGCGTCGTCGTCAACGGCCTGCTCGGCTTCGGGCTCGAGATCGGCGATCACAAGCTGCGCTGGACCAACCTCTATATCCGCGACACCCTCAAGCAGGCGCGTCTCGCGCTCGGCACCGACCAGAACCAGTCGGGCCGCGACATCATGAAGCAGGACACGGCGTGGTACGAACGCCAGCTGATCAACACCCAGTTCGTCGGCGAATTCCATTTCGACCGGCTCAAGCTCGACCTGCGCGGCGCCTATGCCAATTCGCAGCGCGAAGCGCCCTATGAACGCAGCTTCACCTATGTCCGCACCAACCTGCCGACCGCGCAGGACCCCGTTGGCGACAAGTTCGTCAACGACCTTGGCGGCAACAAGGGTGACGCGACGATCGCCTTTTCCGACCTGAACGAAGATCTGTGGTCGGGCGGTGTCGACCTGTCTTACGAAATCGCGCCGCGCATCACCGGGACCGTCGGTTATGCCTATAGCGACACCAGCCGTACCTCGGTGCGCCGCGCGTTCCAGTATCGCGCCTCGAACCTGCCGATCCCGGTGCAGCAATTGCGCCCCGACTATCTGCTGTCGGACGCGTCGATCCAGCTCTATGACATCACGCTGCTCGAAACCTCGGCGCAGGACGGCACCGCGGCGTTCGACGCGGCGCTGACCACCCATGCCGGCTATGCGCAGCTGCAGGCCGAACTGCTGTCGGGCGTCAACATCAACGCCGGCGTCCGGTACGAGGATGCCAAGCAGACGGTGTCGCCGATCGACCTGTTCAATTCGGGCGCGTCGTCGATCGTCGATACGAACCTGAACAATGACTATTGGCTTCCGGCGGTCACCCTGACCTGGGAAGTCGCACCCGATATGCAGCTGCGCGTCAGCGGGTCGAAGACGATCGCCCGCCCGCAGTTTCGTGAGTTGGTGGCGCAGGTCTATCAGGATCCCGAATCGAACCGTCTGTTCCGCGGCAACCCGTCGCTGACCGACAGCCGGCTGACCAACGCCGAAGCGCGCTACGAATGGTATTTCGCCAAGGATCAGCGCCTGACGGTCGCCGGCTTCTACAAGTCGATCGACAATCCGATCGAGGCCTATACCTCGATCTCCGACTCCTCGGTCAACACCAGCTACGCCAACGCGCCGAAGGCGACGCTTTATGGCGTCGAGTTCGAACTGCAGAAATATTTCCCGCTCGACACGCTGTCGGATGCGCCTTTCTGGTCGAGCCGCCGCTTCGTATTGATCGGCAACTATACCTATACCCAGTCCGACATCTCGGTCGCGGCGGGCGATACCACGACGATCAACGGCGTGGTGCAGGATGCGAGCAACTTCTTCTTCGACGGCTCGCCGCTTACCGGTCAGTCGGACCATCTTGTCAATTTCCAGATCGGGCTCGAGGATCAGGACCATTTGTCGCAGCAGACCCTGCTCGTGACCTATGCCAGCCCGCGCGTCACCAGCCGCGGTCCCTCAGGCCAGCCCGACCTGCGCGAAAAGCCGGGGATTTCGCTCGATTTCGTCGCGCGGCAGGGCATCAATCTGCTGAACAAGGAAATCGAACTGAAGTTCGAGGCGCGCAACCTCACGGGCCGCAATTATGAAGAGGTACAGGAGTTCGGCGACAACCGGATCTTCTTCAACCGCTACAAGATCGGCCGCAGCTTCTCGCTGAGCGCGTCGCTAAAATTCTGATGAAACATCCTCCCTGCCGCGAAGCGGTGGGGAGGGGGCCGCGCCCGAAGGGCGTGGTGGAGGGGCGTCGACGCTGCGTCAAAGCCCCTCCGTCAGCCCTTCGGGCTGCCACCTCCCGATGCCTGCGGCACCGGGAAGATAGATACGGCGAGCCGCCACAGGCCGGACTCGCCCGACTGTCAAAAAACTGTAATCTTCCCGTCAGCTGATTGTCACCAATCGCCCCTAGGCGATTCGCGAGGCACCATGGTGATGCGGGGGATAAACAGGTTTTCATGGCGACGCTGATGTCCGGATCGGCCGTTCGGTTGCCGCGCGGATTGCCCGCTTGGCTGCGCGCCGGTCGGCGCTCGCCGCGTGCGGTCTGGCCGATGCTGCTCGTCGGCTTGCTCGCCTTGCTGCTCGCGGTGCAACTCGTACGGCTCGTCTGGACGCTCGTCACCCCGCTGTCGCCGCTCGGCGCCTGGCAGCCGCAGACCGCGGTCATCGCGTCGCCCGCCGAACGGCGCGCGCTCTTCGCCAGTTTCGATCCCTTCTTCCGCACCGGGGCACAGGGGCCCGCCTCGGCGACGGTCACCGCGCTCGGCCTGACCCTGTTCGGCGTCAACATCAACGAGGCGACCGGCGGCGGATCGGCGATCATCGCCGCCGAGGACGGTATCCAGAACAGCTATGCCGTGGGCGACGAGATTGCGCCGGGGGTGAAGCTCGTCGGGGTCGCCTTCGACCATGTGCTGCTCGACCGCGGCGGTGCGCGCGAAAGCCTGTTCCTCGACCAGAGCGGCGCGGCGCCGGTTGCGACGCCCGCGACCCCGCTGCCCGCGCCGACACCCGAGGTCGGGTCGGCGCCTGCCAATGATGCGGTCGCCGGCGAACTTTCGCCCGCCGCGTTGAAAAGCGGCGTCGGCTTCGCACCGCGCAGCGAAAACGGCCGCGTCACCGGGGTCGTCGTTCAGCCGCAGGGCGACGGCGCCGCCTTCCGCGCCGCGGGCCTGCGTCCGGGCGACGTCATTCGCGGCGTCAACGGCCGCCCGATCGGCTCGGCGGGCGATGCCGCCGCGCTCGCCAATCAAATCACACCGGGGGCACGCCTCTCGCTCGAAGTCGAGCGCGGTGCCAACGTCGTCCCGATCGCCATTTTTGTTTCGAAGTAGGGTATATGCGCCTCAAACTGTCCCTGATGCTTGCCGCCGCACTGGTTTCGGCCACGCCGACCGCCGCGCTTGCGCAATATACGCTCAACGTCCGCGACGCCGATATCCGCGCCTTCATCCAGGATGCGGCGCGCATCACCGGGCGCACCTTTGTGATCGACGGGCGCGTCAACGGCAAGGTGTCGGTGGTGACCGACCGCCCGCTGTCGCGCAGCGAATATTTCGAAATCTTCCTCGCCACCTTGCGCTCGAACGGTCTCGTCGCGGTATCGGGACCGAACGGCAGCTATCGTATCCAGCCGATCGACGGCGCCGCCTCGCAGCCCGGCCGCATCGGCAGCGACCGCGCCGCGCAGAACCAGTTCGTCACCGAAATCATCCGCCTGCGCCACATCGACGCCGTCGCCGCGGTCGAGACTTTGCGCCCGCTGGTCAGCCCGCAGGGTTCGCTGACGGCGAACCGCAACGCCAACAGCCTGGTTGTCGCCGACTTCGCCGACAATATCCGCCGCATCCGCGCGCTGGCATCGAGCATCGACCGCGACAGCACGACCAGCCAGATCGTGACGCTGAAAAATGCCGGCGCGCGCGAAATCGCCGCCGCGCTCCAGGCGCTCGCGCCGGCGGCGGGGGAGGGCGCCCAGGCGCCGGTCGCGATCGTCCCGATCGACAGCAGCAACGCGATTGCGCTGCGCGGCGACCAGGCGCTCGTCGCGCGCTTTGTCCAGATGGCGAACGACCTCGATCAAAAGGCGGCGGGCGGCACCGAGCTGCGTGTCTATTGGCTCGACCATGCCAACGCTGAAACCTTGCTCCCGACCATTCAGCAGCTCATCGGCGGCGGCAGCGATCCGGCGCAGAAGGCGGGTCTGCCGGCGGCGTCCTCGTCCTCGTCCTCTGGCGGCAACGGCGCATCGACGGCCGCCCCGGCCCCGGCAGCGGCGCCCGTCTCGACCGGCGGCGGCGGGAGCGGCAGCATCGCGACGCGCGGCCCCGCGATCGTCACCCGCTACGAAGGCGCCAACGCGATCATCGTCGCCGCCAACCCCGACGTCCAGCGCATGCTCGGCGAACTGATCCGTCAGCTCGACAGCCGCCGGCCGCAGGTGCTGGTCGAGGCGATCGTGGTCGAGATCGGCGACGATGCGGCGAAACAGCTCGGCGTCCAGTTCCTGCTCGGCGGCAAGAATATTCCCTTCGTTGCGACCAGCTACGGCAACGCCTCGCCCAACATCCTGACGCTCGGCGGCGCCTATGCCGCCAACCAGTTGTCGCAGCAGACGACGACGGTGAACGGCAACACCACGGTGACGCAAACGAACAGCTCGCTCGGCAACAGCCTGCAGGAAGCGGCGGCGGCATCGCTGCTCACCGCGACCGGCGGGTTCGCGGGATTTGCGGGCGACATCGGCAAGAATACGGTGTTCGGGGCGATCATCAACGCGGTGAAGTCCGACACGACGTCGAACTTGCTGGCCACCCCGCATATCGTCACCCTCGACAACCAGGCGGCGAAATTCCTCGTCGGCCAGGAAGTGCCGATCACCACGGGCGAATCGCTCAGCGACAATTTCGACAACGCCTTTCGCACCGTCCAGCGCGAAGAGGTCGGCATCAAGCTCGACGTCACGCCGCAGGTCAATGGCGCGGGCGAGGTGAAACTGTTCCTCCGCCAGGAAGTGTCGAGCGTCGCGGGACCCGTCTCGTCGCGCAACGGCGACCTGATCATCAACAAGCGCTCGTTCGAAACCGTGCTGACCGTCGACGACGGCGAAATCCTCGCGATCGGCGGGCTGCTCAACGACGACGAACGCAAGACGATCGAACGGATCCCGCTGCTCAGCGACATTCCGCTGATCGGCGAATTGTTCAAATCGCGCAGCCGCTCGCGCTCGAAGACGAACCTGATGGTCTTCATCCGCCCGACGATCCTGCGCAACCGCGAGGACAACGCCGCGCTCACCGCGCGCCGCTATGGCTATATTCGCGACACCCAGCTGCGCCGCAATCCCGACGAGGAACCCGCGCTCGACACGCTGGTCCGTGACTATATGGGCGCGACGCCGCCGTCGCCGCCGACCGCGACCGACATCACCGTCGGCCCGGTCGACCTGCCGGCGCTGCGCGGCCCGGACGGCAGCGTCACGACGACCGATGTGCCGCCATCGATCTCGAACGCCCCCGCCCCGCCGCCGGGAGATTATCCTTGACCGAAGACGCGCCGATCGCCGCGCCCCCGGCGCCGGTCGATATTCCCTATGCCTTTGCCCGCACCCACGGTGTCGTCATTGCGCCGGGGGAGGGCGGCGTCTGGCTTGCGACCCTGCGCGAAGGCGCCGACCCTGCTGTGTTGATCGAGGTGAAACGCCACCTCGCGCAGCCGCTACGCGTTGCCACCATCAACCCCGCCGATTTCGACCGGCTGCTGTCGGACCATTATGCCGTCGATGCCTCGGCGGCGGCGATGGCGGGTTCGCTCGACGGCAGCGACATGGATTTCAGCCTGCCCAGCGCCGAGGATCTGCTCGACAGCGCCGACGACGCCCCCGCGATCCGCCTGATCAACGCGATCATCGCCGAAGCGGTGCGGCAGGGCGTCAGCGACATCCATATCGAACCCTATGAAAGCGGGCTCGTCGTGCGCATGCGCACCGACGGGGTGTTGCGCGAACATCTGCGCATGCCGCCGCATGTCGCGCCGGTCGTGGTCAGCCGCATCAAGGTGATGGCGCGGCTCGACATCGCCGAACGCCGCATTCCGCAGGACGGCCGCATCGGGCTTACGCTGGCGGGCAAGGCGGTCGACGTCCGCGTCTCGACGCTGCCCAGCCGTGCCGGCGAACGCGTGGTGATGCGTATCCTCGACAAGGACGCGGCGGGCATCGATTTCGACGTCCTCGGCCTGTCGGGCGCCGCGGATCAGATCTTGCGCGAGGCGCTGGCCGAACCCAATGGCATCATCCTTGTCACCGGCCCGACCGGGTCGGGCAAGACGACGACGCTTTACGCTGCGCTCAAGCAACTCAACGACGGCCAGCGCAATATCCTCACTGTCGAGGACCCGGTCGAATATGCCGTCGACGGCGTCGGCCAGACGCAGGTGAACGCCAAGGTCGGGCTCGATTTTGCGGCCGGGCTTCGCGCGATCCTGCGCCAGGATCCCGACGTCGTGATGGTCGGCGAAATCCGCGATCGCGAGACCGCCGATATCGCGGTGCAGGCCTCGCTGACCGGCCACCTCGTCCTTTCGACGGTCCACACCAACGACGCGGTCGGTGCGATCACGCGCCTCAAGGATTTGAAGGTCGAACCCTTCCTGCTCGCCTCGACCTTGCGAGCGGTCATCGCCCAGCGGCTCGTCCGCAAGCTGTGCGACCATTGCCGCGAGCCGGTGCAGGCCGACAACAGCATCGCCGCGATGCTCGGGCTCGACATCGGCACCGTCATCTGGCGGCCGAAGGGCTGCGACCATTGCAGCGGCACCGGTTATAAAGGCCGGATCGGGGTGTTCGAGGCGATCAAGGTCGACGAGACCGTCCGCCGCTATATCTATAACGGCGGCGACGAGGCGATGATCGTCAAGCACGCCTTCCTCAAATCGCCGACGCTCGCGTCGGCGGCGCGCGCGATGGTCGCCAAGGGACTGACCACCGCCGAGGAAGCGATCCGCGTCGCGCGGCGCGAGGAAATCGATGCCTGATTATCGCTATGTGGCGATCGATCCGCAGGGCCGCGAGCGCAAGGGGCGGCTGACGGCCGCCAACGACGACGCCGCGCGCGCCGATCTCGTCCGGCGGAAGTTTCATATCGTCGCGGTCGAGGCGGCGGGATCGAAACCCGCGGCGGGCCGGTCGCTGTTCGCGTTTCGCCGCACCAAATTGTCAGCCAAGGAACTCGCGCTTTTCACCCGCCAGCTCGCGACGCTCGCCGAGGTCGCGCCCCTCGAGGAAGCGCTGCGTACGCTGACCCGCCAGAGCGAAGCGGAGAGTGCGCGTGTCGTCGTCGGCGACGTCCACGCCGGACTGCTTGAAGGCCGCCGCCTCGCCGATGCGATGGCGCGCCAGCCGGGCAGCTTTCCGCCGCTGTACCGTGCGATGGTCGCCGCGGGCGAAACCACCGGCAGCCTGACGACGATCCTCGCGCGGCTTGCCGACCTGCTCGAACGCCAGGCCGAAGTGCGCGGCAAGCTGATCGCAGCGCTTGCCTATCCGATCGTGCTCGCCTTCGTCGCGATCGGCGTCGTTGCGGCGCTGATGATCTTCGTCGTCCCGCGCGTCGTCGAACAATTCACCGACTCCGGCCAGCAACTGCCGTTCCTCACCCGCGCGGTGATCGCCATTTCCAGTTTCGCCGCCAACTGGTGGTGGCTGGTCGCGCTGCTGTTCGCCGCCGCGGTCTTCGGCTGGGTGACCGCGATGCGCCGCCCGGCGTTCAAGGCCCGGATCGATGCGCGGCTGCTGCGCCTGCCGCTCCTCGGCCGCCTGCTCCGCGATCTTCACGCGGCGCGCTTCGCGCGTACCCTGTCAACGATGGTGTCGAGCCGCCTGCCGCTCGTCGAGGGGCTACGCCTGACCGTGCCGACGATCCGCAACGCCGCGCTGGCGGGCGCGACCGCGACGATCGTCGATCAGGTGCGCGCCGGTGGCGGTCTGTCGGCCGCGCTGCGCGACGCCGGGGTGTTCCCGCCCTTGCTCGTCTATATGACCGCCAGCGGCGAAAGCGCCGGGCGGCTCGAGCAGATGCTCGAGCGTGCCGCCGACTATCTCGAACGCGAATTCGACCGTTTTACCGCCGCCTCGATGGCGCTTCTCGAACCTGTCATAATTGTCGTTATGGGGTCGTGCGTCGCCCTCATCATCCTCGCCATCCTGCTGCCGATCCTCCAGTTGCAGAACCTTGCCGGATTATAATAATGTCGCTCATGCAGCTTTTCATTCGCCTGATGCTCGATCCCGCCCGGCCGCTGCCTGAGCAGCGCCGCAAGAAGGACGAGCGCGGCTTCACCCTGACCGAATTGATGGTCGTCATCTTCATCATCGGGCTGCTCGCCACGGTGGTGATGATCAACGTGCTGCCCAGCCAGGACCGAGCGATGGTGACCAAGGCCAAGGCCGATATCGCGACGCTGGAAACCGCGCTCGAACAATATCGCCTCGATAACCTCAGCTATCCCGCATCGGGCGACGGGCTGAATGCGCTGAAGGTCGCGCCGCCCGCGCTGGCGCAGCCCGAGCGCTATCGTCGCGGCGGCTATATCAAGCAATTGCCCCAGGACCCGTGGGGTCGTCCCTATAATTACCAGGCGCCCGGACCCAATGGCGCGGCGTTCGACATCTGGTCGCTTGGCGCGGACGGGGCGCCCGGCGGCACCGACGACAATGCGGATATCCACGGTGGAGAAGGCTAGGGCGCGCGCGTCCCGGGCGAACGGCTTCACCCTCGTCGAGCTGATGGTCGTGCTCGCGATCATGGCGCTTGCCGCGACCGCGGTCGTGCTAACCATCCCGGGCGAGGAACGGACCGTTCGGAGCGAAGCCGACCGGCTCGCCGCGCGCCTCGCCGCCGCGCGCGACGTCGCGGTGATCGAGGGGCGCAGCGTCTCGGTCAATTTCGCGCCTTCGGGTTACGGCTTCGAACGGCGGCTCGGCGGCGAATGGCAACCGCTGCCGGGACGCTCCTTCGAGCAGCGCAACTGGCCCTCCGACGTCCGGTTCGCTGCGGGAAACGGGCAGGGCGCCGCGCGCATATTGTTCGACCGCGTCGGCACCAGCCCGACCCCGCAGGCGGTCGTGCTGAGCGGTGGTGACGCGCGCGAGGTCGTGCGTGTCTCGGCAACCGGGGAGGTCAGCCGTGGCGAATGAGCGCGAAAGCGGCTTCACGCTGCTCGAGATGCTGGTCGCGCTCAGCATCATCAGCATCGCTGCGCTGACCCTCGTGCGCCTCGACGCCTTTGCGGTGCGCACCGCCGGCGACCTCGACGAGACCACCATCGCGGGCATCGTCGCGCAGAATCGCGCGGTCGAATTGTGGACGGACCCCGCGCCGCCGACGATCGGCAACAGCGCGACCGGGGTTTCCAATGCCGGGCGCAACTGGCGCGTCGAACAGCGTGTCGCGAAGACCGCCGACGACAGCATGCTGCGCATCGACCTGATCGTCCGCCCCGAAAGCGGGCGCGGGCAGGCGGCGCTGACGATCATCCGGCCGTCGCGATGAAGGACCAGCGCGGCTTCACCCTCGTCGAGATGCTCGTCGCCTTGTCGCTGTTCGCGGCGATCGCCGCGATCGGCGTCGGGCTGCTGCGCAGCAGTATCGATACGCAGGATGCGGTGCAGGACCGGCTGAAGGCGATGGGCGGGATCAACCGGCTGCGCGCGCTGATGGCCAACGACCTTGCGCAGGCGCTGCCGCGTTCGACGCGCGGCCCCTCGGGCGAAACGGTCCCCGCCTTTGCCGGCTCCGAGACCGGCTTCGCGCTCGTCCATGGCGGTGCGGCCTCGCTCGACGGCGGGTCGCGCCCCAATGTCGAGCGGGTCGCCTATGCGCGTGTCGGCGGCGAATGGCGCCGCGCGGTGCAGCCGATGCTCGACGGCACGGCATTGAGCGATGGCGACCGTCTGGTGGATGAGGTGGCCGGTGTCGCCGTTCGCTATCGCGACGAGCAGGGGCAATGGGGCAGCAGCTGGACATCCGATCCCGGCGATCGCCTGCCCCGCGCGGTCGAGGTGCGGTTGACCCGGCAGGGCCGCGCACCACTGGTGATGCTGTTCCTCACCGCGCCCGTACCGCCGCCGCCGCTGCCGCTCGGGACGCCCGTGCCATGAACCGCGGACAATCCGATGAACGCGGCGCCGCGCTGCTCAGCGTGCTGCTGCTCGTCGCGGTGATGGCGGTGATCGCCGCGACCGCGCTCGACCGGCTGACGCTCGCGACGCGGATCGCGGGCAGCGCCGCGACGGTCGATCAGGGCCGCGCCTACAGCTTCGCCGCCGAACAGATCGCGCTGCGCCGCGTCGCCGACCTCGTCGGGCGCGATCCCGCAAAACTCACGCTCGCCGGCGATTGGCTCGGGCGCGACTTCACCCTGCCGTTGCCGAACGGGCAGGGGACGGCGCGGCTGACCGATGCGAGTAACTGCTTCAACCTCAACAGCCTCGTCGCCGAGACGATCCCGGGCCGCTTCACCCAGCGCCCCGGCGGCACCGGCCAGTTCGCCGAGCTGATGACGCTGCTCGGGGTCAACACCGACGAGGCGCGTATGGTGGCCGGCGCGACTGCCGACTGGATCGACAGCGACAGCGTTGATGGCCCGCTCGGCGCCGAGGACGGCGTCTATCGCTCGCTGCCCGGCAGCTACCTTCCCGCCAACCGCAAGATGGCCGATATCAGCGAATTGCGCGCGGTACGCGGGGTGACGCCCAAGCTTTATGCGCGGCTCAAACCCTGGATCTGCGCGCTGCCCGCGACCGACCCGGTCAAGCTCAACATCAACACGCTGGCACCCGAACAGGCGCCGCTCGTCGCGATGCTGTTGCCGGGGCAATTGACCGTCGCCGAGGCACGCGCGGCGCTGGCGGCGCGGCCCGCTGGCGGCTATGGCAGCAGCGTGCGATTCTGGGAATCCGGACCGCTCGCCCGGCTCGATCCGCCCACCGATGTCGCCGAGCAGGCGGGGGTGACGAGCCGCTGGCTGATATTGAAGACCGACGTGACGATGGGGGATGGTTTCTTGACTTCTGTATCGCTGATCGACGCGAACGGCGGTGCGCCAGCGGCGGGCCAGATGCCGCCGATGATCGTGCGGCGCGATTGGGGCGAAACCGACTGACATGGCGCGCACATTGGTTCTCTGGCTGCCCCCGGCGGCGATGCTCGCCGAGCGGGTCGACGCGGCGTGGCTGAGGGTCGACGATGGCGTGATCGTCGATTCGGGACAGGATGATGGCTGGGTCGACGCTTGGGAAAGGCCGCAGGATGACGAGGGTGACGACCGTCTGATCGCGCTCGCACCCGCCGCCGACGTGCCGCTGCGCTGGCGCCATTATCCCGACGCGGCCCCGGCACAGGCCGCCGCGATCGCGCGCGTCGATACGCTGCGCGACAGCCTGGGCGATGCGGCGCTCTTGCATGTCGTCGCCGGCCAGCCCGCCGACGCGGGGCAGGCGGTGCCCGTCGCAGTGACCACCCACGCCGCGATGGCGGCATGGACCGACTGGCTGAAGGCACAGGGGTTATCCCCCGCCGCGATCATCCCCGCCGCCGCGACCGTGCCGCCGCCCGAGCCCGACAGCCTGTGGTCGGCCGAACTCGGGCGCGAACAGATTTTGCGCAGCGACGACCGCAGTTTCGTCTCCGACCTCGAACTCGACCCGCTGATCGCCGCCGGACGCCCGATCGCGCCGCTCGATGCCGACCGAATGCGTCAGGCGCTGCTGCTCTCGCTCGCCGCGCCGCCGCTCGACCTGCTGACCGGCGCGTGGCAGCCGAGGCGCAACTGGGCGATCGATCCGGCGCTGGTCCGGTGGATGAAGCGGCTTGCCGTCGCCCTGCTCGCCGTGACGTTGCTGATCCCGATCATCCATGCGATCCGCCTCAATGCCGACATCGGCCGCGCCGACGATGCGAGCGTCGCCGCCGCCAAAAAGGCCGGCGTCACCGCCACCGACGCGGAGAGCGCCGAGGCCGAACTCGACCGGCGGCTCGCGGCTGCGGGCGGCGGGCCGCTCGCTTTCTCGGTTCCTGCGTCGGCGCTCTATGATGCGATGCGCGACACGCCAGGGGTGGCGCTCAAGAGCCTGTCGCACCGCACCGACGGCACGCTGTCGACGACGCTCGCGGCGCCGCGCACCGAGGACCTGAACGCGGTGCTGCTGGCGCTACAGGCGCGTGGCTACAAGATCACCGCGCAGCCGATGGCCGGCACCGACGGCAACCAGATGGCGAACATCACCGTGAGGGCCGTGCCATGACCGACCGGATCGCCAACTGGTGGCAGGGCATGTCGCGCCGCGAACGCTGGATGGTCGGCGTTGCCGGGGTGCTGACGCTGGCGGTTTTCATCTGGCTGCTCGGCCGTCCGGCCTATGCCGCCTTCACCAATCTCGAGGCCGATCATCGCGCCGCGATCGAGCGGCAGGGCCGCGTCGCGGCGAAGGTGCAATTGCTCGCGCAGCGTCCGGCATCCTCGGCGGCCGCGGCGAATGACGCGGTCGCGATCGACCAGTTTCTCACCCAGTCGGCGGGCGAGATCGGGCTGACGCTCGACCGCAATGAAGCGCGCGGGCAGGGGCAGGCGACGATCGCGATCGCCACCGCGCGCGCGCCGGTGCTCGCCGACTGGCTCGCTTCCTTGGAAACGCAGGGCTTCGTTGTCGACCAGCTGACGATCACCCCGGCCGCCGACGGCACCGTCGGCATGACGGCCGAACTGCGGCGGGGGAGCAAATGATGCGCCGCCGGGTCATCCTCGCCGCCGTCCTGATCATTCTGATCCTGATTATCGCGACCTTCCCGATGCGCCTCGCGCTCGCGATGGCGGGCGCCGAAAAGTCGGGGCTGACCGCGCGCGAGGTCAATGGTTCGGTCTGGGCGGGTGAATTGATCGAAGCGCGCCTCGGCGCCTTGCCGCTCGGCAACGTGCAGGCCAGCCTGTCGCCGCTCGCGCTGTTCGGTGGCGATGTCGAGCTGGCTTTCAGTCGGCCCGATGCGCGGCTCGGCGAACTCGCGGGGCGTCTCCATGGCAGCAACCCGCGCGGCCTTTCGGATCTCAACGGCACGACCTCGCTCGCGGGGGGCCTCGGCCTCGTTCCCGTCGAAAGCCTGCGCTTCGAGGGTGCCGCGTTGCGGTTCGACGATCGCGGGCGCTGCGTCTCGGCGAGTGGGCGGATCCAGCTCAACGTCGGCACCTCGATCGCCGGGCTCGACCTGACGCGCGGCCTTACGGGGCCGCTGCGCTGCGTCGAGGGCCGGGCCCAGGCGGCGCTCGCCAGTCAGTCCGGCATGGAGCGACTGACGCTCGGCTTCGACGGTAGCGGCGCCTGGCGTGCTGAGTTCGCGATCACCGCCGATGACCCGGTGATGGCGTCGGCGCTGTCGGCGATCGGTTTCCGCGCCGGCAGCAATGGCTTCGTGCTGGTCAGTTCGGGCCGTTTCTGACCGATGACGGCGGCGCTTGACGCCTTGCCCTTTGGCGCGGGCGTCGGCCTCGCGGCCTTGCTTGGGCTGGTCCTCGGCAGCTTTATCGCGACCCTGGTGCTGCGCTGGCCCGACGGGCGGTCGCTGCCGGGGCGTTCTCGCTGCGACGGCTGCGAGCGCGCCCTCGGTCCGCTCGATCTCGTCCCGCTCGTCTCGGCGCTCGTCCAGCGCGGCCGCTGCCGGACATGCGGCGCGCGGATCGATCCCTTTCATATGCAGGTCGAACTGGCGTCGGGCCTGATCGGCGCGCTGGCGCTGACGATCATGCCCGGCATCGCGGGGTGGCTCTGGGCGCTGTTCGGCTGGCTGCTGCTGCCGCTCGCCTTGCTCGACGCGCGGCATATGTGGCTGCCCGACCGGCTCAATGCGGTGCTGGCCATCGCCGGGCTGCTGCTCGCCGGGCCGTTGCTCGACACGGTGCTGCTCGACCGCTGGATCGGTGCGGTCGCGGGCGGGGTGCTGCTCGCGCTCGTCGCGCTCGCCTATCGGCGCGGGCGCGGGCAGGACGGCATGGGCGGCGGCGACCCCAAGCTGGTCGCGGCGATCGGCTGCTGGCTCGGCTGGCAGGCGCTGCCGCTGATGCTGCTGCTCGCCAGCGTCGGCGGCATGGTCTGGGCGCTGACCACGCAAAAGAAAGGGGACCAGCCGCTGGCGTTGCGACAGGTCCCCTTCGGTCTTTTCGCCACCGTCGCCGCCTGGGCGACGGTGGCGCTGTGGCCGTTGCTTAGCGCTGGATGACCACGGTCACCGCACGGCGGTTCTTCGCATAGGCTTCCTCGGTCGACGCGGTGTCGGCCGGGCGTTCCTTGCCATAGCTGATCACCTCGATCCGCGACGGGTCGACGCCCAGCGAGGCGAGATAATTCTTCGCGGCATTGGCGCGGCGTTCGCCGAGCGCGATGTTGTAATCGCGGGTGCCGCGTTCGTCGGCATGGCCTTCGAGCAGGACGCGAACCGCCGAATTGCGCTGCAGCCATTGGGCCTGGTTGCTCAGCGTCGCCTGGTCCTCGGCATCGACATTATACTGGTCGAAACCAAAGAAGATGCGGTCGGACGAAACGCTGTTCAGGAAGTCCTGCTGCGAACCCGGGATCACGCCAGTGCCGCCGCCCGAATTGCCGCTGCCGTCGTCGATGCCGTCGGGGTTGGGAGGCAGAACCTCGGGTGCCTTTTTCGAGCAAGCGCCCACGGCGAGCATTGCGATCGCGGCGATCATGGCGGTGGTTTTCCGTATCGTCATGTTGTCGTCCCTTTCGTGTTAATCTGGATGGTCCTGTTCATGTTGAGATTAACCCATGTTGAACCTGTCGGTTCAACCCGAGGTTCAAACATTGGTTCCGCCGCATTTTGAGCGCGACTTGGCGTTTTACGGCAGCACCGGTCCCCAGCTGGGATCCGAACCGTCTTGCGGTGTCTGCAGTTTGCGCATGTTCACGCCGGTCAGGTCGACCTGCCACAGGCTCGATTTGCCGTCCCTGCCGCGCGATGTGCGGAAGAATTGCAGCACGCGGCCGTTCGGCGACCAGGTTGGCGCTTCGTCCTGCCAGTCGTTGGTCAGCAGGCGCTCGCCGCCCCCCGACGGGGTCATCACCCCGATGCGGAATTCGCCGCCGCCCATCTTGGTGAAGGCGATCAAATCGCCGCGCGGCGACCACTCGGGGGTGGCATAGCGCCCGCCGCCGAAGCTGATCCGCTGCTGGTTCGACCCGTCGATGTTCATCGTATAAACCTGCTGGCCGCCCGACCGGTCGCTTTCGAACACGATCTTCTTGCCGTCGGGCGAGAAACTGCCGCCGACGTCGATGCCGGGATTGTTGGTCAGCCGCACCGGGGTGCCGCCGTTCGCCGAGATGCGGTAGATGTCGGTGTTGCCGCCGGTCGCCATCGAATAGAGGATTTGCGTGCCGTCGGGCGACCAGCGCGGCGCGAAGGTCGCGTTGCGGCTTTCGGTGACGAGCTTTTGCGTGCCCGCCGCCACGTCATAGATGAACACCCGGACGCGGTCGTTCAGATAGCTGACATAGACGATCTTTTGGTAGTCGGGCGAGAAGCGCGGTGAGATCGCGAGCGCCTGACCGTTGGTGATGAAGCGGTGGTTGCCGCCATCCGAATCCATGATCGCGAGGCGCTTGATGCGGTTTCCCTTGGGGCCGCTCTCGGCGATATAGGCGACGCGGCTGTCGAAGAAGGGCGCCTCGCCCGACAGCCGCGAATAGATGGCGTCGGCGCATTTATGCGCGGCGCGACGCCAGTCGCTCGGCTGGATTTCGAACCCCTGCCGCACCAACTCGCTGCCGAGGTCGGTGTCATAAAGGTAGCAGCCGACGATCAGTCCGCCGGTGCTGTTGGTGCGCACGAAGCCGTGGACGACATTCTCTGCATTGCGGGCCTGCCAGTCGGCAAAGCGCGGCGCGGTAACCTCGGCCATCGTAATTGCGCGGACGCTGCCCGGGCCGAGCGGCGCATAGAGGCCGCTGCGTTCAAGGTCGGCGGCGATCACTTCGGCGATCTGGCGACCGAGGCTGTCGGTGCGCAGGCCTGCAAGGGTGGTGACCGCCGGCGTGGCGAGCGCGGGCACCGCGATGACCGTGCGGTCCTGCGACAGCGTGCCTTCGATCGTTTCGCGCGGTTCGGTCGGTGCCGGCGTGGCGGGCGGTGTCGGTGTCGGCGCGACCTGCGCCATCGCGGGGGAAGCAGCGAGCGCCAGCACGAGGGCGAAGGCGGTGGAACGGAGGATCATGTCACTTACCTCTTGATGAAATCGAGCGTGTAATTTTGCCAGAAGCTGTAATTTTCTTCGGGCAGGTCGAAGGGAGCGGCCAATTCCACCGCGCGCTTGGCGCATTCCTGATGACGCTGGACCTGAAACTTGTTGCTGTCGTTTTCGCCGGTCGTGGTCACGCTGGTAAACCCGGCGAGCGCCCCGGATGCGGTCAATCGGAACTTCACCACGGTCTTGAGTTGATCGACATCGACCCCCGACACGCGGCAACCGTTCCAGCGCGGCGCGACTGCCGCCTTGATGCTGACATCGATCGACCGGCGGACCTCGGCCGCGGTCTTGGCGGCCGGGGCGCCTTTGCTGGGTGCCTTGGTCTGTTCGCGGCCCAGCCCGTCGGTGATGCCATCGAGCCGTCCGGTCGGGCGGGCGCCGGACTTTGTGGCAGGCGCCTTGGGTGTAGCCTTCGGCGGTGCTTTGGCCACCGCCGGCGGGGTCTTTTTGGGCGGCGCTGGGACCGGGCGCGCGACCTGTTTGGGGGTTGGTGCGGGGGTTGGGCGCACGACCGGTTCGGGCAGCGGCGGCGCGGGTGTAGGCAGTGGTTCGGGGGCGGCGATATCGACGGCATCCTCCTCGCCCAATCGGGCGGCGGGTGGCGTGTCACTAAGCACCGGCGCGCTCGATTCGGTCGCGGTCTCGGCAATCAGGTCGACTTCCATCGGCGGATTGTCGAAGCGCCGCTCGCCCGCGGTCCATTGGACCGAAAGCAGGCCGATGATCAGGACGTGCGCGATCACCGCGATGGCGATGCCGCGTGCCTCATTGCCCTTCATTGCCCGTGTCGCCGCCATGATATCAGCCTATGGAGCCGTGCCTGAACCGTCGGTGACCGCAGGCACTGGGCCTTCGGACCCGGTGGTGACCAGCGCGATGCGGGTCAGCCCGGCGCGGTTGAGTTCGCCCATCACGCGCATGACGCGGCCGTAATCGAGCCCCTTGTCGGCGCGCAGCATGATCTGCTGCGGCCGCTCGCCTTCTTTCTGCGCCGCCGCGATCGCGTCGAGCCGTGCGGGCAGCTCGGCCTCGGGCACGACTTCCTCGCCGATATAGATGGTGTCGTCGCCGTTGATCGACAGCTGCACCGGCTCCTGCTCCTCGGTCTCGACCGGTTTGGCCCGGCTTTCGGGCAGATCGACGGGGACGGCGGAGGCGAGCAACGGCGCGGTGATCATGAAGATGATCAGCAGCACCAGCATGACGTCGACCAGCGGCGTGACGTTAATTTCGGACATCGGCGCGCGGCGCCCGCTGCGTCCGCGCCGCCCGGTGGCTCCGCCCGAGGGACCCGACATCGCCATCAGGCTTCGACCTCGAGCTCGCGGCTGAATGTCGCGTGCAGCCCGTCGGCAAAACGGCCGAGCCGCGATTCGAGCCGGTTCAGACGCTGCGAGAAGCTGTTGTAGGCGATGACCGCCGGGATCGCCGCGAACAGGCCGATCGCGGTCGCGAACAGCGCCTCGGCGATGCCCGGGGCCACGACATCAAGGCTGCTCTTGTTCTGCGCCGCGATCTCGGTGAAGGCGCGCATGATGCCCCACACGGTACCGAACAGGCCCACAAAAGGCGCGACCGAGCCGATGGTGGCGAGCACGCCGATCTTGTCCGCCAGTTTGTCGACTTCGCCTGCCACTGCCGCGTTCATCGCAATGCCCAGTCGCTCGCGGGTGCCGTCGCGGTCGACGCTCTTGCCCGCGGTCGAACGGCGCCATTCCGAAATCCCGGCGCCGAGTACTTTCGCGCTGGGCAGTTCCTCTCGGCCATTCTCGTCATAGAATTTGTCGATATTGCCCGCGCGCCAGAAATCGCGCTCGAACCGTTCGGACGCCTTCATCATCTTGCTGACGCCGCGGCCGTGGGTGGCGATCACCGTCCAGACATAGATGGACGCCGCAAGCAGGCCGATCATCACGCCCTTGACGACCCAGTCGGCCTGCAGGAACAGCGCGATCGGGGACAGCGTCGCCGCGTCGGCGGCCAGCGAAATATTGTTCAGCAAGGGAAATTCTCTCCATTCATGATGGCGGTGAAGCGCTGGACCCAATCGCCGGGCTGGCGGCGGGGACGGCCGGCTGGGGACAGGAAGGCCGCAGTGACACGCCCCTCGGTAAGCGTGTCGGAGCTTAACGCATCCTGACCGCGAAGGATGCGCTGCGCGATGATCACGCTCGCCCCGCGAACCGCCTCGACTGTGCTGACGACGAGCAGATCGTCGTCGAGTTTCGCGGGGGCACGATATTTGATGGTCAGGTCGGTCACCGCCCAGGCGCCTTCGCCGCCCTCCATCGCCGCGCGCTGGTCGATCCCGGCAAGGCGCAGCATGTCCGACCGCGCGCGCTCCATATAGCGCAGATAATTGGCGTGATAGACGATCCCCGACAGGTCGGTGTCCTCGAAATAGACGCGCGCACGGTAATGATGCGCGGCCCCGACAAAGGCGCCGGGGACGAAGGGGGGCGGGGCGTCGCTCATCTGGTTAACCGATAGCGATGCTTCGACTCGTCGCAAACCCCTGATCAACGGTTCGTCGCGCGATAATGCCGCTTGGTAGAAGAAAGTGGCGGATTTCCGCCTATTTTCCTTGGTCGAAGAGGCCGTCCTGGGCGCCCGCAGGCGGATTGAGCCCGAGATGTTTCCACGCGCTGGCGTTCATCATCCGGCCGCGGGCGGTGCGCGCGATCAGGCCGATCTGGAGCAGATAGGGCTCGATTACGTCCTCGATCGTGTCGCGCGGCTCCGAAAGGCCCGCCGCGAGCGTTTCGACGCCGACCGGGCCGCCGCGATAAATGTCCGCGATCATAAGGAGATAGCGCCGGTCCATCGCGTCGAGCCCGAGTGCGTCGACTTCGAGCCGGTTGAGCGCGGCGTCTGCCGCTTTCGCATCGACGATCGCGTGCCCGGCAACGGTCGCGAAATCGCGGACGCGGCGGAGCAGGCGGCCGGCGATGCGCGGGGTGCCGCGCGCGCGGCGGGCGATTTCGAGCGCGCCGTCGGGCGCGAGTGGGAGCGCGAGCAGCCGCGCGGCGCGGGTGATCACCTGTTCGAGTTCGCCATGGGTGTAGAAATTGAGCCGCACCGGGATGCCGAACCGGTCGCGCAGTGGCGTCGTCAGCAGGCCTTGCCGCGTCGTCGCGCCGACGAGGGTGAATTTGGGGAGGTCGATGCGCACGCTGCGCGCCGACGGCCCCTCGCCGATCATGATGTCGAGCGCGCGGTCCTCCATCGCGGGGTAGAGGATTTCCTCGACCGCAGGCGACAGGCGGTGGATCTCGTCGATGAAGAGGACGTCGCCATCCTCGAGATTGGTGAGCAGCGCGGCAAGGTCGCCCGCCTTGGCGATTACCGGACCCGAGGTCGAGCGGAAGCCGACGCCGAGTTCGCGCGCGACGATCTGCGCCAGCGTCGTCTTGCCGAGCCCCGGCGGGCCGAAGAAGAGCACATGGTCGAGCGCATCGCCGCGCGATTTGGCGGCCTCGACGAAGATCCGCAGATTCTCGCGCGCGGCCGCCTGGCCGACAAATTCGGCGAGCGTCTTGGGGCGCAGCGCGGCGTCGGCGTCCTCGGGGGTGCGGATGGGGGTGGTGAGATCGGTCACGGTGTCGCCTTATACCTTCTCCCTCGGAGGGAGAAGGATACGAAGCCTTGCCGCTGAAAGCGGCTAGGCGAAGTTGGATGAGGGGGTTCGGCGGTGCGGACTCGCGATGACGGTGATCCCCTCACCCAGCTTCGACTAGGCTGCTGCGCAGCCAAGTCTGCGCAACCGGCGCGGGGTGAACAGTCCCCCGGACTGTTCGGGGCATGCCGGGGGCATGACCGGCCCCGCGCCCCCGACGGGAGAGGGGATAGGTGGGGCTTGCTATCAGTCATAATGATCTATGCCCTCGCCGGCGATCGAAACCCAAGGCTCCTTGCGCTCCTCATAGACCGAATAGTCGGGGACGAAGCCGTGGCCGGGCTCGAAATTGCCGAGCGGCACGGCATAGGCGTCATGATAGGGCCGCGCGCGGTACCAGACGCCCGAGCCGCAGGTGGGGCAGAAGAAGAAGTCGGCGGTGTTGCCGCTCTCCCCGGTATATTGCCACATCTTCGCTTCGCCTTCGGTGCGGACCCGCTCCTCCGGGAAACGGACCTGCGCGGCAAAGGCGCTGCCGCTGCGCGCCTTGCACTCGCGGCAGTGGCAGACCGACACGCGGATCGGCTCGCCGGTGCAGGCGATGCGGAGCTGGCCGCAACGGCACGAGGCGTGGCGGGCGGGTTCAGTCATCGTCGCCGAACCAGCGAATCCTGTTTCGAAATTTGCCTTCGACGGGAAGGCCGGCCCGATCACGGGCGGGCAGCACCCTCAGCCTTTCCATGACCAAGGTGCAGGTGCGCGTATCCAGCGACGCGTTTCCGCTCGACAGGGTAATCGTACAGTCCCGAAGCACTCCCTCCGAATCTGCAGTCACTTCGAAACCCACCACGCCCGAAGGAATCTTCGATTTAGGGTCGTCGAACAGGTCCGCTTCCTTGATAGGGAAGCTTCCCTTCTGTCGAACCGGCTCGGCCAAATATGGCGTCAAATCGCCGAACGCATCCTTTGTACATGCGTGTTTCAAAATGCGTTCGAATTCGGTGCCCAAGGCAAAGCTATCGACCAGCAGGCCGGTGTCATCGTGATATTCGATCAGCATTCGATCACCGTAGAAGAGGGAGTCCTTTAGCGTCACCGTGGTGCCTGCATCGCGCGCGACGGTTTCGATTTTCTCGCACTTCCGGTCGCACCATCGGCCCGAACTTCGATCGATCTGATAGTGTGTGGTTTGAGCGCCAAATTTTGGTTCGCCATTCTCTTCGATCGGCGCGCACTCCAAGTCAAAACTTTGCGCATGCGCCGTCGTGGGGACTGCGGAGATCGTTAGCAGCCAGCTCAAAGCCAACGAAGTTCGCGAGCTCTTCATGATCATTTGGCTGCTTTCTGGAGAGCCACGCGAACCAGTGCATCCAAGCTCGCACCCGCGCCCAATTCTTCGTTCGCCGCCGCGACCGCGGCGCTTGCTTCGCCGGGTTTGAAGCCGAGCCCGGTGAGGGCTGTGACAGCGTCGCCGAGGGGGCCGGACGTGGTGCCCCTGGCCGGACTCGAACCAGCGATCCCGCCGAGCGCGCCCGCTTTGTCCTTGAGTTCATGCGTGATGCGCTGCGCCAGCTTCGGGCCGACGCCATTGGCGCGCGCGATCATCGCGCTGTCGCCGCTTGCCAGCGCGCGTTGCAGGTCGCCGATTTCGAGCGCCGAGAGGATCGCGAGCGCGACCTTGGCACCGACACCCTGGACGCTGGTGAGCAGGCGGAACCAGTCGCGTTCCTCGGCGCGGGCGAAGCCGAGCAGGCGCAGGAAATCCTCGCCGACGAGCATTTCGGTGTGGATGGTGACGTCGCTGCCGACCGCGCCGAGCGCGTCGAGGGTGCGCGCCGAGGCCTCGACCAGATAGCCGACGCCGCCGACGTCAATCACCGCATGGCCTGCGCCGCTACTGTCGAGCCGTCCGGTGAGTTTTGCGATCATTTCGCTGTGCTAGCGTGACGGGAATGAAAAGGGAACAGGGAAGGAAAAAGGGTCTCACGCAAAGGCGCAAAGGCGCAAAGAAGGAAGAGAAGAATATTCTCACACAAAGACACGAAGAGGGCAGTTTTCGCGGCCGCCGGAGCGTTCTTATCCCGACCTTCGCTTTTTGAAGGCCGGACAAAGTCCGGCAGAAATGAAACGACCATCGGTGAAGACGCAATGTGGCTGCCAAGGCGGCATCTTTGTGTCTTTGTGTGAGATTTCTTTATTCTCCGCGCCTCCGCGTCTTCGCGTGAGATATCAAAAGCGCGGCCGGTGGTTCGCGTGGCAGATCGCCACCGCGAGCGCGTCTGCGGCATCGGCCCCCGCGACCTTGGCGCCCGGCAGCAGCACGCGCAGCATTGCCTGCACCTGTTCCTTCGCCGCGCCGCCGGTGCCGACGATCGCCTTCTTGACGAGGCGCGGAGCATATTCGCCGACCGTCAGCCCGGCGCGCGCGCAGCCGAGGAGGGCGACGCCGCGGGCGTGGGCGAGTTTCAGGGTCGATTGCGGGTTGTCGTTGACGAAGACCTCTTCGACCGCGGCCTGGCTTGGCGCATGGTCGGCGATCACCGCCGCGAGCGCCGTGTCGAGATGGGCGAGGCGGTCGGGCAGGGGGGCCTTGGCGTCGGTCTTGATCTGGCCGTTCGCGATATGGCTGATCCGGCTGCCCTCGACACGGATCACGCCCCAGCCGGTGCAGCTGAGCGAGGGGTCGAGGCCGAGGATGATCATGGTGACCCGTTCGTGTCGAGCGACGTCGAGACACCCAGACGGCGTGGGCGTCCGATGGGCATCTCGACGTCGCTCGATGCGAACGGGTTTTGGCGTTTAGCCAAGCTTTTCCATCACCTCGTCGGCGATGTCGTAGTTGCCCCACACGGTCTGGACGTCGTCGTCGTCGTCGAGGGTGTCGATCAGCTTGAACAGCGTTTGCGCGATGCTTTCGTCGGTGACGTCGCTCTTCAGCGTCGGGCGCCAGGCGAGCTTGACGCCTTCGGCTTCGCCGAGCTTGGCTTCGAGCGCCTTGGCGACTTCGTGCAGCCCGTCGACGTCGGTCCAGATGTCGTGGCCGTCCTCGGACGATTCGACGTCGTTGGCGCCGGCATCGAGCGCGGCTTCGAACACGGTGTCGGCATCGCCCGCGCTCGCTGGGTAGCTGATCAGGCCGAGGCGGTCGAAGCCGTGGCTGACGCTGCCCGAGGTGCCGAGGTTGCCGCCATTCTTGCTGAACGCGGTGCGGACGTTGGTCGCGGTGCGGTTGCGGTTGTCGGTCAGCGCCTCGACGATCAGCGACACGCCGCCCGGGCCATAGCCTTCGTAGCGCATTTCTTCGTAGTTATCGCCGTCGTTGCCTGCGGCCTTGTCGATCGAGCGCTGGATATTGTCCTTGGGCACCGACTGCGCCTTGGCGGCGTTGATCGCGGCGCGCAGGCGGGCATTCGCGTCGGGGTCGGGCAGGCCCATTTTCGCGGCGACGGTGATTTCGCGGCAGAGCTTGGAAAAGAGCGAGCTGCGCTTCTTATCCTGCGCGCCCTTGCGGTACATGATATTCTTATATTTGCTATGGCCGGCCATCGCCGTCCTCCATATGGTTTTGGGATGTGGGCGCCGCCCTAGCGCGGGCGCGGCGGGCAGACAACCGGTGCATCGTCAGAGGACGACCGCGGTCCCCGACGCGCTGACCATCAGCATCGACCCATTCTGGCCGAGCACTTCATAGTCGAGGTCCACGCCGATCACCGCATTGCCGCCGAGCTTGGCGGCTTCGGCCTCCATCTCGCCCAACGCTTCCTTGCGCGCGCGGGCGAGGACGTCCTCATATTTGCCCGAGCGGCCGCCGACGATGTCGGTGATGCTGGCGAACAGGTCGCGGAACAGATTGGCGCCGACGATCACTTCGCCGGTGACGATGCCCAGATATTCGCGGACCGGGCGGCCCTCGACGGCGTTGGTGGTGGTGCTGAACATCGTCACTCTCTCCTGATCTGAAGGTGGGCGTCAGTCGATGCCGAGCGCCGATTTATACACGTCGAGGATCGCTTCCATTTCCTTGCGGTCGTGGACCGGCAATTTGCGCAGGCGGACGATCTGGCGCATGATTTTCGGGTCGTAACCTTGCGATTTCGACTCATTGTAGGTGTCGCGGATATCGTCGGCGATGCCCTTTTTCTCTTCTTCCAGCCGCTCGATACGCTCGATGAACAGGCGCAGTTGCTGGTCGGACACGGTGGCTTCGCTCATTTTGGACTCCGGTGATGGGGATGGTGGGACGCGAGAATCGCGCTTGGCGCGTCCCTAGCGAGGTCAGGGATTCTTCGCCATGCTTTCTTCCATCCGCCGGAGCTGTTCGGGGGTCGCGGCGGTGTGGTGGAGCGCCTTCCACTCGGCGGTCGGCATGCCGTGGACGATCGCGCGGCCATCCTCCTTGTCGATGCCGCCGGCCTCGGCGATCCAGTCGCCGAGGCAGTTGCGGCAGAAGCCCGCGAGCCCCATCAGGTCGATGTTCGCGGCGTCGCTGCGATGCTGGAGCAAACGGACGAGGCGGCGAAAGGCCGCGGCGGCGACGGCATCGTCGAGCGTGTCGAGCGCGTCGTTCGGAACATTCTGGTCTTCGCTGCACGACATGATCGTTTCTCCACTGGGCCGGTTCGGGGCGATGAATAGCTATACGCGGCTTGCCTTGGCCGCCGCAACGCGCCTAGGCAAGCGGCCGACATTCACCCCCAGATTTTTGACCGGAGCACCCCGTGGTCCAGAGCTTCACTCCCCGCCAGCGCAAGGTGCGCATCCTTGCGACGCTTGGCCCCGCCAGCGCGACGCCCGACATGATCGCCGAACTGCACCGTGCCGGTGCCGATGCCTTTCGCGTCAACATGAGCCACGGCGATCATGAAGGCCATGCCAAGGTGATCGCCGCGATCCGCGCGCTGGAGAAGGATACCGGCCGCCCGACGACGATCCTCGTCGATCTGCAGGGGCCGAAGCTGCGCGTCGGGACCTTTGCGGGTGGCCCGGTCGAACTGGTCAAGGGCAAACCCTTCGCGCTCGACACCGACAAGGCGCCGGGCGACGCGACGCGGGTGCATTTGCCGCATCCCGAATTGTTCGCGGCGCTCGAAGCCGGAACCCGGCTGCTGATCGACGACGGCAAGCTGGTGCTGCGCGTGCAGGCGGTGTCACCGACACGGATCGACACGGTCGTCGAGGTCGGCGGGAAGATTTCGGATCGCAAGGGTGTCAATGTCCCCGACGTCGTCGTGCCGCTCGCGGCGCTGACCGAAAAGGACCGCCGCGACCTGACCTTCGCGCTCGAACAGCATGTCGACTGGATCGCTTTGTCGTTCGTCCAGCGGCCCGAGGACGTCGCCGAGGCGCGGACGCTGATCGGGGGCAAGGCGGCGCTGCTGGTGAAATTCGAAAAGCCGTCGGGGGTCCAGCGGATCGAGGAGATCCTCGAGCTTGCCGACGCCGCGATGGTCGCGCGCGGCGACCTGGGGGTCGAATTGCCGCCCGAGGCGGTGCCGCCGCTGCAGAAGCGCATCGTCGCGACCGCGCGGCGGATGGGCAAGCCGGTGGTCGTCGCGACGCAGATGCTCGAATCGATGATCAGCTCGCCCTCGCCGACGCGCGCCGAGGTGTCCGATGTTGCGACCGCGATCTATGACGGCGCCGACGCGATCATGCTGTCGGCCGAGACCGCGGCGGGCGCCTGGCCGGTCGAGGCGGTGACGATGATGGATTCGATCGCGCGCTCGGTCGAAAGCGATCCCGATTATTTCCGCCGCCTGCATTTCACCGAGACGTTGCCCGACGCGACGACCGCCGATGCGCTGGCGGAAGCGGCGGGGAGCATCATCGCGACGATCGCCGCCGATGCGATCATCTGTTTCACCGCGTCGGGTTCGACCGCGCGCCGCGTCGCGCGCGAGCGGCCGAATGCGCCGCTGCTCGTGCTGACCCCGAAGAAAGAGGCGGCGCGGCGGCTCGGGCTGCTGTGGGGCGCGCATGCGGTACCGACGAAGGACATCGGCAGCTTCGAGGAGATGATCGCCAAGGGCAAGCGCATGGCGCTGCGCCACGGCATCGGCCGGCCCGGTGCGAAGCTGGTGATGATGGCGGGGGTGCCGTTCGGGACCCCGGGGTCGACCAATGTGCTGCATGTCGCGACGCTGACCGGCGATGAATTGCGCGGTTACAGCTGAGGGTTGATTCAGTCCGGCACAGATGTACCGGACAGGCACAATTTTTTTCGGTCGGACCCGCGTGCGGACGGTCGAAATTGGTAAATCCTCTTTGCACCATCGGCGCGGCGCGGCATAACCCCCTCGATCAACGCGTCGGGGGGCCTTGCGTCGGGGCCTGCTGCGCCAGTTTCGGAGATGAAGCCCGCGTGTCCGCCCCGTTCCGTTTCCCTCGCTTTTTCGTCACCAGCCCGGCGCCCTGCCCGTATCTGGCGGGCAAGACCGAGCGCAAGGTGTTTACCGAACTCAGCGGCCACAGCGCGGGCGAGCTCAACGATGCGCTCGGCCGCATCGGCTTTCGCCGCAGCCAGTCGGTCGCCTATCGCCCGAGCTGTTCGGATTGCGCCGCGTGCGTGTCGGTGCGCGTGTGCGCCGGCGAATTCGCGCCGAACACGTCGCATAAGCGCAATGTGCGCCGCAACGGCGACATCGTCGCGACCGCCTGCAAGCCCTGGGCGACCGAGGAACAATATGCGCTGCTCCGCGCCTATCTCGCCTCGCGCCATCCCAATGGCGGCATGGCCGACATGGACGAACAGGATTTCGCCGACATGGTCGAACAGACCCCGGTCGACTCCTATCTGATCGAATATCGCGAACCGACGGTCGATGGCGTGCGCGGGCGGCTGATCGGATGCTGCCTGACCGACCGGCAGAGCGACGGATTGTCGATGATCTACAGCTTCTTCGACGCGTCGCACCCGCTGCGCGAGGGGCTGGGCACCTATATCATCCTCGACCATGTCCAGCGCGCAGCGCAGGCGGGGCTGGCCTATGTCTATCTTGGCTATTGGATCGAGGGGTCGGCGCGCATGGCGTATAAGGCGCGCTTCCGCCCGCTCGAAAAGCTTGGCCCCGAGGGCTGGTCGCGATTCGAGCCGGTCGCGTCGGACCGTATCGCGGCGCAGTTCGAACTCGCCTGACACGCGGCGTTTTTGGCGCGGCCGCGGCGCTGTTGCGAACGGCTCGCAGCAGCCAAAAACTGGACGTTCGCCGGTTGACCTTTCCCCGCTTTCAAGGGCATAGCTTGACGCTCAGGACATAAGTCCGGGTCGCATCCATATTGTACTCGCCGGGGGGCTGGCGACAGGGGGACAGGGATGCCCGTGCGCAGGTTTGTGAGCATCACGGCGACATGGTCGGGCCGCGTATCGCGCGGCCGGTGGACGCGCGCATGAGCGAGCCGGTCCCCAATGTTGTAAGGGTCGCGATCATCGGGTCGGGTCCCGCGGGGCTGAGCGCCGCGTCGCGCGCCGGACAGCTTGGCCTGTCGCACATCCTGCTCGAAAAGACCGATCACCTTTCCGACACCATCTTCAAATATCAGAAGGGCAAGCGTGTGCTGGCGACGCCCGAGCGGCTCGACCTCAGGTCCGACTGCCGCTTCGCCGAGGGCGCGCGCGAATATATCCTCGGCAACTGGGACGAGGATGCCGCGAACAACAAGGTCCAGGTCGCCTATCATGCCGAAGTCGCCGAGGTGACCGGGCAAAAGGGCGCGTTCGCGATCAAGACCGCCAAGGGCGACGTGTTTCACGCCGAAAACATCATCCTCGCGATCGGCACGCAGGGCAATCCGAACCGGATGCGCTGCCCCGGCAACGACCTGCCGCACATCATCTATACCGTCGATGATCCCGAGGATTTCAAGGACAAGCATATCACCGTCGTCGGGTCGGGCGACGCGGGCATCGAGAATGCGCTCGGCGTCGCCGAGGAGGCGCTGGAAAACACCGTCACCATCCTCAACCGCTCGAAGGATTTCGCGCGCGCCAAGGCCAAGAATGTCTCCGACATGATGGAGGCGGGCGAAAATGGTTTCATGTCGATCCGTACCGAGACCCAGCCCAAGCTGGTCGAGCCCGGCTGGCTGACGCTGGAAACCCCGACCGGCGACGAAAAGATCGAGTGCGACGTGATCGTTGCGCGCCTGGGGTCGGTCGCGCCGCGCGCGTTCGTCGAGTCGATGGGGATCGAATTCACCGGCCCCGATCGCGAAGCCTTTCCGAAACTGTCGCCGACCTTTGAATCGACCGTCCCCGGCATTTTCGTGATCGGCGCGCTCGCGGGCTATCCGCTGATCAAGCATTGCATGAACCAGGGCTATGACGTCGTCGAGTTCATCAATGGCAACACTGACCTGACCCCCGCCGACGAAAAGGATCTGGCGGCGATCTTCGAAAAGCTGCCGCAGAAGAAATCGGTCAGCGAGTGGCTGGACTATATCCGCACCCGCGTCCGCATCTTCGCCGACGTCTCGCCGCTGCAGATGCGCGAGTTCATGCTCGATTCGAAGGTCGGCTATTATCCCAAGGGGGAAGTCGTCTTCTACGCCGACGAGCCCGGATCGTCGCTGTTCGCGATCGCCGACGGCCATGCAGTGGTCGAGATCGGGCCCGACATGACGGTGCCGATCGAGCAGGGGTCGATCTTTGGCGAGGTCGGCCTGATTTCGGGCCGCAAGCGCGGCGCGACGATCCGCGCCGGCGAGGACAGCATCTTCGTCGAGGTGTCGCGTACCGCCGCGCTCAAGCTGATGGCGTCGGTGCCGGGCGCCAAGCGCGTGATCAATCGCATCTCGCTGGAGCGCCAGCTGCTCCAGATCTTCAAGGGCGGGCTGACCGTCGAGGATCTCGAGCCGATCGTCGAGGATCCGGCGATCGAACGCTTTCCGGCGGGCAAGGTCGTGCTCGCCGAGGGCGACGAGGGCGACGATGTCTATGTCGTGCGCTCGGGCTCGATGGTGGTCGAGAAGGATATCGGCGGCAAGGCGATCTTCCTGCGCTACCTGCCGGCGGGCAGCTATTTCGGCGAAATGGCGGTGCTCAGCGGCGCGCCGCGCAACGCCACGGTCAAGGCCGCGGTCGCGAGCGAAGTGATCCGGCTGAAGGGACAGCAGTTCAAGGAAATGCTCGCCAAGCGGCCGAAGGTCCGCGAGGCGACCGAGGCCGCGGTCGCCGAGCGCGCCGCGATGAATGCCTTCATCGAATCGCGCAAAGCGAGCTATTCGAGCGCGGTCGACCTGTATTCGGACACCGCCGGCTTCATCATGAAGGAAGGGCTGGGCGAGGCGACCGACGCGTTGCTGATCGACGAGAATCTCTGTGTTGGCTGCGACAATTGCGAAAAGGCCTGCGCCGACAGCCATGAAGGGCTGTCGCGGCTCGACCGTGAGGCGGGCAAGACCTTTGCGCATCTGCACGTGCCGACGAGCTGCCGCCACTGCGAGCATCCGCATTGCATGGCCGACTGCCCGCCGAACGTCATCCACCGCGGCCCCGACGGCGAGGTGTTCATGGAGCCGGGGTGCATCGGCTGCGGCAACTGCATGCGCAACTGCCCCTATGGCGTGATCCGCATGGAGGCCGCGCCGCCCGAGAAGCCGAGCCTGCTGCGCTGGCTGCTCACCGGTTTCGGTCCCGGTCCCGGCGAACCCTCGCCCAAATGGACCAAGAAGAAACTGGGCGAGGAGAAGCCCAAGAAGATCGCGGTCAAATGCGACATGTGCAAGGGCATCGCCGGCGGTCCCGCCTGCGTGCGCGCGTGCCCGACCGGCGCCGCGATCCGCGTATCGCCCGAGGAATTCCTGTCGATCGCGCGGCTCGAAGAGGACGCCGGCTGATGGCGAGCCCGTTTTCGAACCTGTTCCGCGGCGGCCGCCGCAGCAAGGCGACGCAGACCGAACGCGTCCGCGAGCGGCGGCACGAGGGTTTCCTGCGCTACGCCAATTTCCGCTGGGCCAAGATTTCGGGCGGGCTCTGCCTGCTGATCATCGTCAGCTATGCGATGGTCGACGTGACGCCGCGGCACAATGGCGGCAGCTGGTACGGCTATACGCTCGGCACGCTGGGCGCCGGGCTGATCCTGTGGCTCACCGCATTGGGTTATCGCAAGCGCAAGATGACGAGCGATTACTGGTCGCTCAAGGCCTGGACCTCGGCGCATGTCTATCTCGGACTCAGCCTGATGGTGATCGGCACCTGGCACACCGGCTTTCAGCTCGGCTGGAACGTCCATACGCTCGCCTGGGCGCTGATGATGCTGGTCATCCTGTCGGGGCTTTACGGCATCGTCGTCTATTCGACGCTTCCCGCGGCGCTGTCGAACAATCGCGACGAGATGACGCAGATGCAGATGCTCGAGGCGATCCGTGCCTTCGACCGCCAGCTGCACAGCGCCGCACAGCCGCTGACCCCCGAGGACACCGCGCCGGTGCTCGCGGCGCTGGACGAGGACCCTTTCGCGGGCGGCATCGGCGCGCGCTTGTCGGGGCGCTATCCCAAATGCGCGACCGCGGCCGCGCTGCACACGCTCGCGGGATCGCGCAGCAGCGATGCCGAGGCGCGCGAGAAGGTCGTCGGGCTGTTGAAGCAGAAACAGGCGGCGCTCGGGCGGCTGCGCCAGCATCTGCGCATCCGCGCGCTGCTCGAAATCTGGCTTTACGTGCATGTGCCGCTGACCTTTGCGCTGATCGCGGCGCTGTCGGCGCACATCATCAGCGTCTTCTTCTATTGGTAAGGCGAGGGGAGGGGGAAATATGAGCTTCATCCTGCGCCGTATCTCGACAACGAAGACCGGCAAACAGATCATCCGCGACCAGGCGCTGCCCGGCGATGCGATCACGCTGGGCCGCGAAGGCGGCAACATCATTCACATCGCCGACCTGGCGGTGAACCCGCATCATGCGACGATCACCAGCACCGACGGGCGTCATGTCCGGGTGCAGGCGCAGGAGGGGCTGGGCTTCGACATCAACGGCCGGCCCGAGACGGTCGCCGACATCGACAGCGCCGCCGGTGCCGAGCTGCGCTTCGGTGGCCACCGCCTGACGATCGCGCGCGAGGGCGAGGCGATCATCCTGCTCGTCGAACGCATCGACGAGCTGTCGCAGTCGTCGAAGGACGTCGACGAGGCCAAGGCCTTCTCGCTGCAGGGGGTGATGCCGGGTAAGCGCGTCGGCGCCTGGACCTTCGCGATCCTGATGCTGCTCGCCTTCCTCGTCGGGCCGATCTGGGCCTGGCAGAGCTACAAGAATGTCGACGAGCGACCGAAGGGTTATCATGCCGACACCGCCTGGCTGTCGGGGCCGCTGTCGAGCGCGCACGCCAATCTGAAGAACGACTGCCAGTCGTGCCATGTCGAGCCGTTCGTGGCGGTGACCGACAAGGCGTGCGTCGGCTGTCACACCGGCGAGCATAAGGCGATGAGCACGGCGCACGCCAATGCGCCGACCGCGATGCTGCTCGCGGCGCGCGCGCCGCCGGGCGGGTTCGACAAATTCCTCGCGGGGGTCGGGCAGGCGTTCAACCGGCCGCAGGGTCGCTGCGTCGAATGTCATACCGAGCATGAGGGCGCGGGGCCGATGGCGGCGACGCCGCAGAAATTCTGCGCCGATTGCCATGAGGGCATGAACGGCCGGCTGAAGGCCGCGGGGCATCCGACCGCGCTTGCCGATGCCGGCGATTTCGGCACCAGCCATCCCGATTTCCGTCCGCTCGTCCATGCGGCGCCGGGCGCCAAGCCGGTGCGCGCCGCGCTCGGCAAACCGCCGCTCGACTATAACGGCCTGAAATTCCCGCACGACCTGCACCTGCAGGCGGCCGGCGGGGTCGCGCGCATGGCGGCGAGCTTCCGGGGCCGCTACGACTTCGGCAAGAAGCTCGAATGCGCGAACTGTCACAAGCCCGACGCCGACGGGGTGCGGATCAAGCCGGTCGAGATGGAGCGCGATTGCGCGATGTGTCACAGCCTCGCCTTCGAAACCGTCGGCGGCGTGACGCGGACTCTGCGCCACGGCGAGCCTGGACAGGTCGTTGCCGACCTCACCGCTTATTATCGTTCGACCCCGCCCGCACGGCCGCTGCAACTCGGCGGCATGGAACGGCGGCGGCCGGGCCAATATGCCGAGGGGCAGGTCTACAACATCTATTTCCGCGAGGTCGCGGTGCGGCCGAGCCGCGCCCAGGACGCCGTGCGCGCGGTCTTTTCGAAGGGCGGAGCCTGTTACGATTGCCATACGATCTTTGCGCCGACGTCGGGCAACGACTGGCGAGTGATGGCGGTCAACCAGACGCCGCGCTTCCTGCAAAAGGGCTGGTTCGACCATGACGCGCACCGTGAGACCGAATGCGCCGACTGCCACACCGCGGCGAGCGCGTCGAAACAATCGACCGACCTGCTCGTCCCGGGGCTGCGCCAGTGCCGCGACTGCCATGTCGGCGAGGGCGGGGCGCGGCTGGTCAAGGTCGAGACCGCGACCGAATCGCCCTGCGCGATGTGCCACGAATATCACAGCGACGGCGGCAAACCCTGGATGCCGCCGACCCAGCGCAAGAAAAAGACGGCCGCGATCACAAATCAACCGTCCCGCGGCACCTATGCTGTGAGCCTGATCACAGGCCCGGCGCAGCGGAAACTCTATGATGTGACTTGGCGCACGCCTGCGCTAAGACCCACGGACCAGGGTGGATAAAAGAGGGCGACCGGACCAGCCGGTCGGAGCAGGGGACGGATATGCTGATCGCCCAGATCACCGATATCCATATCGGGTTCGATCCGGACAATCCGGCCGAATATAATCGCAAGCGGCTGGACGAGGTGCTCGACCTGCTGATCGAGGGGCCGAACCGGCCCGACCTGTTGCTCGCCACCGGCGACATCACCGATCGCGGCGATCCGGACAGCTATCGCCGTCTGGCGACGGCCTTTTCGCGCTGCCCCTTTCCGGTGTGGCCGAGCGTCGGCAACCACGACCTGCGCGACAATTTTCATGCGCAGTTTCCGGGCTTCGACGACGGCAACGGCTTTATCCAGTACAGCATCGACCTGCCCGAACTGCGGCTGGTCACCGTCGATACACTCGAGGAAGGGCGCCATGGCGGCGCCTTTTGCGAGGCGCGCGCGGCGTGGCTCGACGCCGAACTGGCGAAGGACCCGGCCAAGCCGACCTATGTCGTGATGCACCATCCGCCGGTCGAAAGCGGGATCGAGTGGATGAACACACATCCCGACGAACCCTGGGTCGCGACCTTCACCGACGTGATCCGCCGCCACCCGCAGGTACGCGGGCTGATCTGCGGGCATCTTCACCGCAGCGTCACCGTGTCGTGGGAGGGGCGGACCATCGCCATCTGTTCGTCGACCGCGCCGCAGGTGTCGCTCGACCTCAGGCCCATCGACGAGAACAAGCCCGACGACCGCCCGATGATCGTCGCCGAGGATCCCGCCTATGCGCTCCATCGCTGGAACGGGCGCGAGCTGGTGAGCTTCTACGACCACGCCGGATCGCACACGATGCTGGCGAAATATGACGAGCGGCTGCAACCGCTGGTGCGCGAGTTGAAGGCCGAACGGCCGGGCTAATAGCCCAGCGTCAGGTCGACGCGCGGCTCGACCGCCTCGCCCTTGTGCCAGCGGCCGAGATTTTCGAGGAAGCGCTCGGCGGCGCGCACGAACATCTTGTCCTGCGCGCGGCCCGACAGGTGCATGGTGATATGCGCATTGTCGAGGCTCCACAGCACATCGTCGGCGGGCAGCGGTTCGGGGCTGGTGACGTCGAGGAAGGCCGCGGCGATTTGCTTGGCGTCGAGCGCGATCACCAGTGCGGCCTGGTCGACGACGCTGCCGCGTGCGATGTTGATCAAAGTCGCGGACGGCTTCATCGCGGCGAGTTCGGCGGCGCCGATCATGCCCTCGGTCTCTGGCGTCGCGGGGACGGCGAGGATCACCCAGTCATAATCGCCGAGGCGGTCGCGCCACTGGTCGGGGGTCAGCGTGTTGGGGCCGGGGGTCCGGCGCACGACGGTGACGTCGACGGCGAAGGCCTTCAGCCGCTCCTCGACCAGCTTGCCGATCGCGCCATAGCCGAGCAGCAGCGCCTTCGACCCGTAGAGTTCGACCTTGCCGGGCGAATCCTGGAGCCATTCATGCCGCTCCTGCGCGCGCACGACTTCGCGGTACCCCTTGGCGACGGTGAGCATGCCCATCACGACATATTCGGCGATGGTGATCGCGTTGATGCCGACCCCGTTGGTGAGCACCGTGCCGCGCTCGGCGAGCAGGCCCAGCGGGATGCCGTCGACCCCGGCATAGATCGAGTTCAGCCAGCGCATTTTCGTCGCGGCGGTGATCGCGGCGGCCATGTCGCGCTTGTCGTACATGTCGAACCAGCCGATGTCGGCCTCGGGCGCGAGCGCCATCGCCTCCTCCTTCGACTGGAAAAAGCGCGGCTCGACCCAGTCGGGCAGGCGGCTTTCGATGAGCGGACGGACGAGGCCCGAGAGGACGGTGACGGTCTTGGTCATTGGTTGGCGATCCCGTGTTTCAGGCGGGGGAGAAGGCCCGCCAGACCACTATGGCCAAAAAGGGCAGTCCGGCAAGGTCGGCGAACGCAATGGTGCGGAGCGACGGGGGCGATCCGGCCTGCCAATAGAGCCACAGGAAGGAGAGCATGCTGATCGCGGCGGCGACGCTGGCGGCACGGCGCGTGCCGGGGTCGAACGCCGCCCAGACGCAGAGGGTGAAGACGATAAGGAACAGCGCCGCGCGGTGGTGGAGCAGCAGGAAGGTCGGGCTTTGGGCCTCGACGGCGTAGAGGCGCGTCAGCATCGCCGGGCGGACGAAGGCGAGCGCCGGGGCGAGGTGGATGAGCGCGAGGAGGAGCCAGGCGATGCGGTCGAGCATGGCGGGAGTGTAGCGCTTACAGGAGTGTAAGCAAGGGGCGTAGCGGTTTGCTCAATTCCCCCGTCGACTTGCGATGGGGAGATGGCATG